>Ga0247834_1002167_pt1 | contig 30652 bp, 39 predicted proteins | sample LaCruzMarch2015__8_FD_187118 | JGI IMG/M metagenome (GOLD analysis project Ga0247834, IMG submission 187118) | Freshwater microbial communities from meromictic Lake La Cruz, Castile-La Mancha, Spain - LaCruzMarch2015_12m | ecosystem: Environmental > Aquatic > Freshwater > Lake | place: Spain... | reverse complement strand
TCCACCTGCGCCAGAGCCTGTGTATTACGCACCGCCTCCGCCACCGCCACCGCCCGCGCCGGAGCCCGCCCCTGCGCCGGTGTATTATCCACCTGCACGCGAATCGGCGGAAACGTATTACGAGCCTGAGCCGGTGTATGTTGCACCCACACCCGCGCCCGCGCCCGTAAGCGGCATTGGCAGCCCCGCGGCGATATCTTACGCGCCAGAGCAAACGTATACGCAAGCAACCGTTGCCCAGTCCGCCGAGCCGGCGCCTGTGAGCGGTATCGGCAACTCTGCGCCGCCGCCTTTCGTGCCTCAGTACCGTGAGCCTGAGCCGCAGTACTTTGCCCCTGAGCCTTTCTTTCCTCAGTATCAAGAGCCGACCTACACTCCGCCGGCACCCCCCGCGCCGCAGCCGATGGCGCAGCCGGGCGTGCCTGAGATGACGCCTGAGTTCATCCAGCAACTGCAACAGGGCGCAGCGGCTGTCGGCAACGCCGCGCAGTCTGGTGACATCTCCGCTCTTTTTGCCCCCGGCACACTCAGCACCCTCGACCCGCTATTTGATTACGCTAAGACAGCGCCTGTTCTGACGCTGAAGGGCAACACGGAATACGAGAACCTGAGCTTTCAGCCGCTGCCCGACACCAAATATCAACTTACTGTAGGTGGAAAAGCGGTCGGCGCAGCTAGCAATCCTCAGGAAGTTGCGCGGCTGGTTGATCAAGCGAACGCCATATCGGAGCAAGGCGGCGCGAACGTAGACGTTCGCCTTCAGCGGGAAGTGCAGGCAGCGGATAAAGCAGGCAACCCGTACACCGCGTTCGAAGACGTGTACTCGAACAAAGAAAATAACATGGGGGCGCTTGAGACCCTCATACCGCTTGCGCTTTCCGTCATGGGAGGCCTCGCGCTTGGGCCTTTGATTCAAGGAGGGGCGGTTGCAGGCAGCGCATCCGCCCTTGGTGCCGGCCTTGGTTCTGCAGCTGGCTCATTTGCTGGCAATTTGGCTGTTGGCAAAGGCCTCGAAGAATCTTTGATAAAAGCGGGCATTTCTGGTCTGACCGCAGGCGCGCTCAAGGGAGTCATGCCGGGAGGCAATGGCATCGGCCAGATGCCTGACGTTGATTTTGCCGGTCTTGAGAACATCGTTTTTGGCGGCTCGACGGCGTTGCCCGCCGCGGCGCTTGAACCGTTGATCACCTCTACGGCGTCCACGTTAGGATCGACGGCCCTGCCTGAAATCGTTGTCTCGGCGGCCCGGAACGTAATAGCCCCTAGCGTTCTCTCCGGTCTCACCGCGGCGAGCGGGTCTCTACTGGGAGATGTCGGCAAGTCGCTCACGCAGCCCGATCAGTTCCAGCAAGCGGTCGATCAAGGGCGTATTGAAAACCGGTTCGGCCCTGCGCCAGACGCCGATGAAATCCTTGCTCTGGGCCAACGCGCTGTTCCGACGATCCCCGGCACCGAGGTGTTGGCTCCTATCACTGGCGGCGCAGTAACAGCCCCATTGTCGCCGCAGGACCTGCCCGCACAGCCTGCACAGCCCGCGCAGCCGCCGGGTGAGCCAGAGATTGTCGTCTCAGGCACTGCGATTCCGAAGGTCGATCTGATTGGCGGCCTCGGCGGCGCTGCAGCGGCGGGCGGCTTTGACCAGTTCCTCAGCGACAACGCCGGTATGGTTGGAGATGGAACGGCGCAGCAGCCAGCTGAAGCTCCGGCTGACGAAGAAATTGTTGTTACGAGCCAGCCGACGCCTCGCGTCGACCTGTCCGGTCTTGGTGGGCTTGTGCCTGCTCTGATTCCGACTCCGCCCGCTGCACCTGCCGTTGAAATTTTGCCGGGCGAGACGCTTCTAGAGGCTGTGGCTAAGCGCCTGCCGGGGACGCGCCTTGACGCTGGCCTGTCCGCTGCAACTGGTTCACTCTTCCCTGCCGCCTCGGCTGACGTGTCGCTTCCCGGCGAGGAACTGATCGACGTCGCCGCTAGGCGCATCCCGGAAACGCGCCTTGATAGCGGTCTGGCCGCTGCAGCTGGCGCGCTTACTCCCGCTGCACAGCCTGTTGCCGAAGTCGTACCGGGCGAAATCGTCGTCACCTCAACACCTACGCGTCCGGGCGAAATTTCGTCTGGCATCAGCGCTCTTACTCCTGAGGTTATCAGCAACATTGTCAGCGCGACCGAATCGCTTGGCTATGCTCCTTCCACAGTGGAAGAGGAAGCTCTTGCTGAAGGCCGGCGCTATGAGAAGCCTTCTATCGCTTCCGCCCTTGCTGTCCCTGTTAGCCAGACATATCCCATCGCAGAAGGCGCGACTGACGTTCTTCCTGATGACGAAACACTGGTGGAAGGCCGGCGCATTCAACCGCCGCCCATTGACGCTGCGCTTGTCGGCCTCCCGGTTGCCGCTGCGGTCGCGGCTCCTGCGGTCTTGTCGGGAGGCGCGGCGCCACAGGGCCCGCTTGGAACTAGCACCCCGTCTACTGTCGAAACTGGGGCCGCTGGCACCGGTGGTTTAACTGCGAAGCAGGTTATCAACGGCCTCACGGCTGCTAACGCAGTCGGCGCCCTCATCAGCGATGCGCTTGCTGGAGGCGGCGGCGGCGGCGGCCCCCTTGATGTAGGCACTGGCTACATCGTACCGACAGGGCGCGCTCGCCAGCTTGCTGCCGCGACGTTCGATCCCTTCACCTACGGGCAGAGAGAGGGTGAGTTCGCGTTCTTCGGGGATGGCATGGCCGAAGGTGGCGAAGTCGACGACGATATGGTAAGCCACCTCATTGCTTATCGTAAGGGTGGCGGTCACATGGGTCCGGGGCAGGTCAAGGGCATCGGCAGCGGTCAGGAGGACAAGATTCCCGCTTGGCTTTCTGACGGTGAATATGTCTGGAGCGCGCAGGACGTTGCCGATCTTGGCGATGGTTCGACCGATGAGGGCGTCCGCCGCCTCGATAAGATGCGCCAGATGGTGCGCAAGGGCGCTGGACGTAAAGACGTGAAAAAGATTGCGAAGCCTCAGCGTGGGATTGAAGATATGCTGAAGGCTGTTGGAGGTGCGGTTTAATGGCCACGCAGACTACCCAGACGCAGACCATCCTGCCGGCATGGTATGAGCAGTACGCGAAGGACGTTCTGAGCAAGGCGACCGCTGCCACTTCGCAGCCGTACCAGATGTATAACGCCCCTCGTATCGCGCCGTTCCAGCAGGAGCAGCAGCAGGCGTTCGATCTCTACAAGCAGGGGATGGGCTCGTATCAGCCGTACATCAATGCGGCGACGGAGGCTGTCGGTCGCGGCACAGGGTCGTTCACGGATCCCGGCGTTTCGCAGCAGTACATGAACCCGTACATCCAGAACGTCATCTCTGGCATCGGTTCGACCGCGGCGCGGAACCTTTCCGAGAATATCCTGCCCCAGTTGAATCGCACCTTTATTGGCGGCGGCACGTTCGGTGGCTCGCGCAGTGCGGAGTTCACGCGTCGTGCCGTTCGCGACACGCAGTCGGCGGCGCTTGGCAAGCAGATGGAAGCGATGGCCGACGCCTATAAGTCTGGCGCCGATCTGTATGGCACTGAAGCCAGCCGCGCGCTGACGGGGGCGCAGCAGTATGCGCAGTTGGGTGACACGGCTGAAGACCGGCGCCTGCGTGAACTGTCTGGTCTGGAGTCGATTGGCGCAAAACGTCAGGAACTGGCACAGACGTCGGCTGATCTGGCGTATCGCGACTTCGAGCGTCAGCGTGATTACCCGCTCACGCAGATTCAGCAGTTGGCTAACATTGGCGGCCAGCCTTCGGCGCAGGGTTCTGGAACTCGGATTAGCACCGAGCCGGGCACGTCTGGCTTTGGTTCTGCTCTGGGTCTTGGGGCTACACTTCTGGGCACGATCGGTGCGACCGGCGGCTTCGGTAAGTCGGGCTGGCTAACCGGCCTGTTCAAGAAAGAGGGCGGCAAGATTGAAAGCCCCGTCAAGGATGGGAAGCGTAACCTGAAGAGCCCGATGCACGGGCTTGGCTGGCTGAAGGATGTGCGCTGATGGCCGCTATGGATATTAGAAAGGCTCGCGCTCTCGCGGAGCAGAGGATCAGGTCCGGGCAGAACAACGGTCTGGGTCTGGAAGACCTTGTGCAGCAGATCATTGCTGAATCCGCGGGCGCGCCGGATACTGCCATCGGAAATGCGCTGATGGTTGTGCCGCCGCGAACGGTGACGCCTGCCACCCCCGCCCCGATGCAGCCGGGTGTTCAGTTAGTGGCGCCTAAGCCGACCGCGGAGATGGCGCCGCAGCGCGCAGCGTCGCGTCCGTCGCGTTATCAGCCGGAACTGGACAGGGTTATGGCTGAGCGTGCCGCCGCCGAGAATGCGATGGCCGGCCAGAAGCCAGATATGATGGCTCAGATCCGTCTGGCTACCCTGCAGGAGCAGGCCAACAGGCTTGCCGCCTTGGCACGAGCAGAGGGCAGTCCCGAAGCTGAGATCCCCGAAGAAGTGCGCGCTGCTTTGGAGGGGCGTCAGGCGCGTCTTGGTCGCCGTGAAGAGTTGCTGGCCGAAGCTAGGGCCCGTTCGCCGTTCGAGGCTCTGATTGCGGGCGGGGCTGCCATGGCTCAGGGGCGCCGCGGTGAGCGCTTCGCGGAGGCGTTAGCGCGGGGTCTACAGACCGGGGTTCAGGAGTATGGCCGGTCTCGCCGCGCGGGCGAAGAAGGCGCTGAAAGCATCGCTGAGGCGCGCGAGCAGGCGATGATTGATCGCTATAATATGCAGGAGCGGGCACGCGATGCCGCTCTGCAGCGTGCGCGCGATATTCAGGGCATGAGTGATGAGGGCCGCAAGGCGGCGATTGAGGACATCGAAACTCCGCTGCGGCTGCGTAAGGGTGAGGCAGACGTTGGCACGGCTGAGTTTAATTTAAAGAACGCTCCTGAGATGGCTAAGCTGGACAGGCTTGTCGCTCTCGCTCGGATTAATGCGTCAAACCGTGAAGGCCGTGGAGATGGCAGGGTCGACGTTGAAGGTCGCGCCGACCGCGCTGAAACAGGCAAGGCTGCTGCCCGGTATCGCGGAGCGGCGGCAAGGTATGAGGCTTTGCGCGCGGCCAATCCCGGCGCTACAATGCAAGCGCTGAGGGAGGCGGACCCAAAAACCGTTGATGATTATCTGGCGACTAAGGCCCAGCTAGAAGGATACTCAGCCGAGCTAGAGCGGACTCAGGGTTTCACCCCGTACATTGGCGGACGCAATCCCTCGGTTGGCGCGCTTACCGGCGGAAGGAAGCCTCCCGTTGCCGGGGCGCGCCTCGCTCCCGATGGAAAATACTACGTGCCAGATCCGAAGCGACCGGGTAAGTATTTGCAGGTCGGTTAATAAGGGCTGAGAGATGGTTCGCTACAAGCCGGTCGATTACGATCCATTCGCGCCAGCTTCGAGCAAAGTCTCACTGAAGCCGGTCGATTTCGATCCGTTTGCACCGAAGAAGAAGGAAGACGAGGAAACCTCTTTCCTCCGCGACGTAGGCGGCGCTGCCATTCGCGGCGCCGGTCAGATCGTATCGCTTCCGGGTCAGCTTGCCGGCCTTGTTACCGGCGACATGGACAACATCTCCACGCGCGCCGGTAAAGCCGTTGAGGAGTTTGGCGAAGAACTCCAGACAGAGGCTTTCCGTGAGCGTCAGCGCCAGCAGGCAGCACGCGTGGCGGAGGCCGAGAAGGAAGGCTTCCTCTCTGGCTTCGGGCAGCAGGCCAAAGAGCTTCTGACTGATCCCCTGTCGCTCGCGGCAGGCATCGCACAGACGGCGCCGGCTATGATCGGCACGGGCGGCGCTGGCCTTGCTGGTCGCGCTCTGGCTGGGCGTCTGATTGGCCAGCAGGCAGCAAAGCGTGGCGCTCTGGCAGGTGCTGCCACTGGCGAGGCCGCCATCGTTGGTGGCGATGCGGCGCAGGCTACCTACGACCGCGTGAGCCAGATGCCGCAGGAAGTGGTGGCGCGCTCAGACGCGTATCAGGCTGCCATCGCGGAAGGCGCCACACTTGAAGAGGCGCGTAACGCTGCGGCTATCTCTGCTGCTCGCCGCGCTGCTGCGGTCGCTGCTCCGATTGCGGCTGCCACCGGCCCGCTTGGTCTCGAAGCTGCGCTGCTGACCGGCGGCCTGCGTCGCGGTGTAATTCGTGGCGGCGCTGAAGGCGCTATTCGTGAAGGCGGCACCGAAATCGTTCAGGAAACCGGGCAGGGCGTTGCTGAGAACATCGGCGCGCAGGCCGTCGATCCGAACGTGGCATTGACCGAAGATCTCGGCGGTCGCGCGGCTGCTGGTCTGATCCTTGGCGGCACGATGGGTGGTGGAGCAGGCGCTATTAGCGGGCTGCGTGGGCCGGAAGCTGAGCCGGGAACGGAGCCGCCGCCGCCGACTGGGGAGCCTGAGCCTGAGCCCGAGACCGGCGTCCCGGCCACGCCTTTCGGCGCTCCTCCCGCCTCTGAGCCGCCGCCTGCTGGCCCAGCTGGCCCGACCGTGACGATTGACGCCGAAGAAGTAATCATCGAACAGCCGGATGGTAGCTTTGAGGTCATCCCGCGTGCTGAGTGGGAAGCAACGCAGAGGCCCGCTGCGGCGCCTGTAGCTGTCGCGGAGCCAGTCGCGGAGCCTGCGCCCGCGCCTGCTGAGCGCGCTAAGCCCATCATTAACGAATACGTCATTGACGACGCCATCGACTCCGAGGGGCCGGAGCAGGTTAGGATCGTTCGCCGTCCTGACGGCGCATACATTATGCGCGGTGAGCAGCTTATCGATGTGAGCGGTCAAGTCGAGGCCGGCATGTCCGACGAGCAAATTATTGCAAGCAGAATCGGCGAAGATACCAGTGGCGCAAATGTGCGCCCGATTGGCGCCGCGCCTGCTACCGCACCTGCGCCCGCGCCTGCGCCTGTTAGTAGGATTTTCCAGCCGTCCGGTCGGCCTGCGCCCGAACCCGAACCTGCGCCGCCACCGCCGTCTGATGATTCGAGAATCTTTAAACCGAGTGCGCCTGCGCCGGTTGCCATGCCAGCGCCCGAACCTACACCTACCCCTGCGCCCGCACCCGCTCCCGCTAAGCCGCCTCGCGCTCAAAAGCTACCGGCCCCTCCTAAGGCCGCGACCACGATGCAGGCGTACATCGCCCAGATCGCGAAGACATTTAAGAAGGGCCAAGATCGCTATAGCTTTGAGAGCGCTGTCTATCACGGCGTCGATCCAGACTGGCTGAACAGCCGCGCCGATCTTCGCCGCATGTTTGGCAAGGAGAAGCTGACGCGCGGTCGCGACGGCAAGGTGGTCCAGAACCGTCGCCAGATCGACGAGAACCTGAAAGACTTTGCCGACCTTGCGATGGGATTCCAGCCCAAGGACTGGGACCTCTACGGTGAGGCCCTTGATGAGAACGGCTATGTCACACCTGAGGCTCTTGCTGACCTCATCAACAGAGACGCGTCAAGGTACGACCCAACCACCGGGCGTCCTTATGAGCAGGAAGTTCAGGAGGAGGATTACGGCTTCGAGGCGACGGTGGAGGCTGTCTCTCGGGAGGCAAGCGATCTTGGCGTTGATCTGACCGATACCGATATGCGCGCCATCGCTGAGCGGATCGGCGCTGATGGCGACCCTCTGCAGGGCATCGTTGATTATGTGAACGAGCAGTTTGAAGAAGTCATGGCCGAGGCGCGCGACTACTCGGAATATGATGCTGGACAAGAGGAATTCCCTGATGGCCCTGTCACCAATATCGAAGATAGCACTGCTGAACCGGGCGTCGGTGGACAAGCGGCTGCACCCGGAGACACGGGCCAAGGCCAAGCGGACCGCGAACAACCTGCGGGCACTGCTCCGCAAGGGGAAGAAGGCTCGCTCGGACTAGAGGCTGCTCAGGCCGTCCCGGCAGGGGGCATGACCGAACGCCAGCGTGCCGAAATGCAGGCGCGCTTGCAGCAGTCGCAGATGCGGCGCGGCAATCAGGAGGCCTTCGATCAGCAGGAAGGCGGCATGTTCGACGCCAGCCGCGATCAGGGAGACATGCTGTCCGAGGTGCGGCCCGGCGGCCTTGTCGGCGGCGTCCGTATGGACATCGACAAATATCGGGGCGGCACTCTCTCCGATATGCTGGAAGAAATTTTTGCCAACTTTGACGATAAGTTCAGTCAGTACGACATGTACTTGGCGGGCCGGATCTCAACGCTTCTAAGTGAGGCTGAGCGCGCTGGGCTGAAGGTTAAGCTACACATTCTTCAGGAAGGAGATCCCGCTCCGACAAGAATCGCCCGTGGACGCGCGTATGGTCTGGTGGACACGGATCTTAAAGCCAATACGATAGATGTTTATTTCCGCTCACCATCCTTAGGTGAAAATAGCGCGGGTAACACTTCGGAGGTTGTCCTCCATGAAGCGTTGCATGCAGTTTCTGCTGCGTTCATTCTTGCCCGTCGTCTTGGACGGAACACCCCGAAGATTGACGCATTTGTTAAGGAATTGAACGACTTACGCAATACAGTCGTTAAGCACTTTAACGAGCGGGTTAAGTCTGGGGCGGAGCTAAACGAACTGGAAAAGTCTTGGTACGAACGCGACAGCAACGTCTTTACTAACCTCGATGAGTTTCTGGCGTGGGGTATGACCAACGGCAAAGCGCAGGATTATCTGCGTAGCATCAAGGTTGGACCCGGGAAAAACTTGTTCCATCGGTTTATCGCCATGTTCAAGAGCATGCTTGGTATCCCTGATGGCGATGTGTCGGCTCTCAGCCATCTTATTGAAATCATCAACCCGCTGTTCGAGGCCACTGAGGCCGACTACAGGGCCATTATGGGGGCGCCCGCTCCCGGGAAACAGGGACCGACGCAGGGTGACCTGTTCTCCAGCAACGCGCAAATGCGTGGACGCTCGCCTCCGCCTCCGCCGTCTGGTCCACCTCCGTCAGGTCCGCAGCAGTCGCTGTTCCCGCCGTCGCAGCTGCCGCCCAGTCTCACGCTGCCAAAAGAAACGCGCCTTCAACGCTACTCTCGCAAGCTAGTCGACCGTTTCGAGCGCCTGCGCGTTGTGCAGAGCCTTGGCCAACTGGCCGCCGGCATCGAGGGTTTCTACGAGGCTGCCCGCAAGTTCGACAGTCGTGCCGGCGAACTGATGCAGAAGTTCGAGCGGGACTTCGGTAAGAAGATCAAGGAGATCGCCCGCAACGCTGGCTTCGGGATGAACGACATCGATCTGTATCTCTATTCGAAGGCGGCTCCGGAGATAAATGCCGACTTTGAGATGCGGGAAATCGGTCGCCTTGTCACGAAGAAGGGCGGCGATCCGGCGATCATGACCAAGGTCAATGGGACGAATCCGAACTTCGACATGAACCAGCGTGAGCGGGACTGGACCCCGGATCAGCCGCGGTGGTCGCACCCAGACCCGGCGATTGATGCGGCCATCCTCGCTGAGTACAAAAAGGCTAACACGACCCTACTGTCGGGGTCTGGTATTTCCAACAAGGACGCCTTTGATGAGGTGGATCCGTTGGAGAATGGCCCCAAGGGGCAGGCTTGGAAAGACATTGCGAAGGTTCATCGGGACTCCGTGAAGTGGGCGCTGGATAACGACGTTGCTCGCGGTGTGAAGTCGCGCAAGGTCGCCGACGAAATGTTCAAGGCAATCCCCCACTATGTTCCGGTGAAGGGCAAGACCAAGGCGGGGCAGTATCTCTCTGATGCAGACTTCGCTCTGATGGACGATCAGGGTGATTCCTATGAGGAGATGATGTCCGGAGGCGCAGGCTTCTCCATTACCAAGAACGAGTGGAATCAGCGTCGCGGTCGCAAGACGTTGCCGTTCTCCCCGTATGGCACGTTCATGTCTGACGTCGGCGCTCGCATCGTTCGCGGTGAACGTAACCGTGTCGGTCAGAAGATGATGGATTTCTTTATCAGGAATCCGTCCAACGAATGGCGCGTCTTCAGCGACCGCAATCCTCCGCGCGACCGGAACGGCAACATCCGGCGTCCCGATCCTCGTGATCCAAACTTCATGGTGGTGAAGCGTGGCGGTGAGACGTTCTACCTGCGCATCGAGGACCCCTTGCTCCAGAAGGCTGCAAAGAATCTGAACCCGACGCAGATGAATGCGTTCCTAGAGCTTTCAAACAAGGTGACGCGTCTGCTGTCGCGTTCGTTCACGACGGCGAACCCGGACTTCTTCGTGCCGAACGTCTTCCGGGATCTGCAGTCCGCTGCGCTGAACCTCGCGGCTGACGCCCCGGGTCTGGCCAAGGCTTTCAGCAAGAACGTGAGGGACAGGAAGGCATTCCGTAGCATTGCCGCGTTTGAATACGGGAGGTCCGGAGGCGATCCCGCCTTGCGCGACCTGTACGAGCAGTTCAAACTGGACGGTGGCTCAGTGTCATGGGCACAACGCGAAACTCCGCAAGAGGCGGCTGCCCGCATTCAGGATGACCTGAAGACGCTCGACGAACGGCTGAAGGACATCAAGGACGCCAAGGGCGCCAAGGAGACCATTGACGCTCTGTGGAAGCCCACAAGCAAGAGCTTCCGCGCTATGGTCGGCGCCCTCGAAAGCACCAACGCTATCTTCGAGAACGGCATCCGCTTCGCCGCCTATCGCGCTGCAATTAAAGTCGGCATGACCCGCGAGCAGGCGGCTATGATTGCCCGTGAGGCGACTGTGGACTTCAACCGCCGCGGTGAAGCTGGCGCCCTGCTGAACGCCCTGTACGCCTTCTTCAATGCCGGGGTTCAGGGTAGCGTCCGCACGGCGCGGGCGCTGTCGAACAACCCGTTCAAGACCGGCAAGCTGTCCACCACGCAGGCGGCGCTGCTTGGCATGATGACCACGGCTGCCACGCTGGCAGCTGCGAACGCGGCCATGTCTGACGAGGACGATGACGGCAAGCTCTTCTGGGATAAGATCCCGGACTACGAGAAAGAGCGCAACCTTATCATCATGAACCCGCTCGACGGGAAGACCTATACCAAGATCCCGATGCCCTACGGCTTTGGCTTCTTCCCCTATCTGGCGACCCGGACGATGGACGCAGCTCGTCGCGGTGACGATCTCGGCGCTGTCGGTCTGGACATCGTGACTGCTGGCCTTGGCAACTTCTCCCCGGTCCAGTTCGGTGCCGGCAATATCCCCAGTTCGGTTGCCCGCGCAGTGACGCCCACGATGGGCAAGCCGTTCGTTGAACTCATGCTCAATGAGAACTTCATGGGCAAGCCGATCTACAACGAGCCGTTCGACAAGGGTCAGTCCTACGCCTCCGTCGCCCGGTTCAATACGCCCGAAGGATATAAAGAACTGTCCCAGTTCCTGAACGACATCAGCGGCGGAGAGGGTAAACTCAAGGGCAACCTGAATGCACCTGCCGAGAGCTTTGAATACCTCACAGAGTTCGCCTTCGGTGGCGTGACCAATCTGGCCAAGTCGCTCTATCGGACGGGCGAAGAAGGCGATGTCGTGGCCGCTCCTGTGGTCCGTCGTCTTGTTGGCCAACCGGGTAAGGGGCGTAATGTCGGCGAGTATTACGAACGCGAAGAGAGAGCGCGCGTCGTGAACCAGCAGATGAAGGATCTGACCGGTCTTGAGCGGCGGGCGCTGATTGAGAAGTTCCCGGCGGAAACTAATCCGCGTGTTCAGTCGGCCTTGACCAGCGCCCGCTCTGCGGTTCGTAAACTGAACGAAGAACGCAAGCGCATTCGGAATCTGGACATCGATGAGGGTAGCAAGGCTGAGCGCCTTGAGGCTCTTCGGGAACGCACCGACGCAGAGTTCGTGCGCTTCAACCGGGTCTACAATCAGGTGGAGCAGGCGACCCGTTAAGGCCGCCTGCTTTCACGTTCTCAAAATGGAATAGAATCCTCATCATCCAGCGGACGCTGCGGTGCGCGCTGGGCGGGCGCTGCTGAACGCTGCTGGGTGGGCTGAGCGCCGTCCTGCTTAGGTTCATACATCGAGACGATGATGCTCTCACGGCCATCGTTGCCGCCGACACCAGCCGGATTGAACGTGCGGTCGAGCAGGATGTAGGGGCCGTTCTGCCCATCCATCACGACGCCGACGTTCTTGAAGCGGCCCTTGGTCTGGCCTTGGCCGTCAGTGTATTCGCCAACCTTGACGACCAGATCGTATTTCTTACCCATTCACTCTCTCCTCAGTTAAACAGTTTCAGCAGCTTCAAGGCGCCGCGCGGGGACATGAGCTCGGCTTCGTCGAGGTAGCCGTTGTGCAGTTCCCGCCACTCGCCGCGCTCTTCCTGAGTGAGCTTTACAACGATGTCGTGTGCCGCATTGCACCATTCATCCCAATCAACCATGTCGCCTTCTTCCCGAGGTTCCAGAACGTCGATGTGGAGCTCCTTCTTCTGGCGCGGCACTGCCGTTGTCTTGGCTGCCAGCTTCTCTTCGAGGCTCTGCACCTGCACTTCCGCGACAGGGGTCTCATCGAAGTCCGTGATATCGAAGCCCGTGATATCGACCTCGCTGCCGGTGATCTCATCGGCCTCGATCACACCCTCCGCCTGATTGTCCACGGCCACGGCGCGCTGCGCTTCGGTCGAGAGCGGCATGTACTTGCTGGCCCGGCGGACCACGGTCTTGCGCCACATTTCGGCTTCGTCCGTCTTCCACGGGCCGACGATGTTGCCGTCCTTGGTCTTAGCCGATGAGCGGTCGCGGATAGCAAGGATCTGTTCCTTGCTCATCACCTCGAACTGGGTCTCGCCGTTCTTCAGCTTCCACACGCAGTAGGCACCGACCATCGCGCCGCGATTGGACAGTCCGTGCTTGTGGACGATGCTGGAGTCCAGACCTTCCACAACCTCGAACAGATCGTTCTCGTGGACCAGCCGGCTTTCAATCTTCAGCACCTCACCGGACTGCATGGCAAGCTTCATCAGGCCCTTATAGCGGGGCCGGAATTGCGCCACGTTCTTCTTTAGGCGCCCATCCCATACCTTCAGGATGTCTGCCTCACCCATGTTCTTGTTGAGGCTCAGGCCCAGTTCTGCGGCGCTCAGGCACGCCTTCAGCAGCGAGCCGCGGTCACAGTCCAGCAGGTCCATGTTGTCGGCCACAGCGGCGACGACGATGCCTTGGAATTTATCGACGCTCATCGCCTGCGGCAGAAGGCTACGCAGGTGACTCTCGCGCATGGCGAGCTCCTGCTTGAACCGGTCCATCGGTTTGGCCGGGAGATTACTTGCTGACATTGCTCAGTTCCTCTTCGAGATCTTCAATCATGAGTTCAATCGCGCGCTCAACGGTGGCGCGCAGGGTGGGCTTGAGCGGGTGGCGCTTGGTGAGGGTGCGTAGCTGTGCCAGCAACTCACGGTCGACCCGCATCATCACGTCGTCTTTTCTAATCGTAGTGTACTTTATCATTTTGACACCGTAACTTTCTTGTAGCCGGAGCGGGCACCGTAGAAGTTACCGATCATCTCGGCGGTGATCTCAGTGCCGACCGATGCCTTGATGGTGCTGATCGACAGCTTGTGGTCGCCGCACTTCACAACGGCTTTTTCCTGAGACGTGTTCATCTTCTTCATCTCCTCGATGCTAAGGGTCAGAAGCTCGGTCTTTGCTGCGTCCTTCTTGGCCTTGGCCTCCTTCTCAATCGCAGCGTTCTCCAGATACGTCTGGAACAGGTGGGCATGCTCCGTGGTGAGCGTCACCTCAGACATCGGCACGAAGTCCAGCAGGCGAACCACTGCTTCACCATCTTTCTCGAAGTCGACCGGCGGCTCCTCGCCTGCCCGGACGCTGTCCCAGAACTTCGCGACATGAGATTTAATTTTCGAAATTATTTCCACACTGCGGGGAACCTTCATGCGGCGTGGCTCGTTCCGTATCAGCGCAATCAGCCAGCCATACTCAGCATCCGTGCAGGCCATCTGATGCAGAACCTGAAGGACGTAGTTGTCGGGAGCGCAGGTGATCGTGTCACCTTCGTACTCCCAGCCGTCGCCGTGCGCCGACCACTTGATCTCGACCGGGTGGCCACCGTCTGTCTGGAAATCCAGCGATGCGCCCATGCCGGGACAGTCATCCGCGGTATAGTAGTCGACGACCTTCTCGATCTTCATATCCCAGCGGTGCGCCGCCCAGTTAGCGATGCCGCTTTCGAGGAACGTGCCGGCCTGAACGGACTTATTGTCCGAGAGATCCTCAGGCGGCAGCTTGCCAGACTTCTCCATCCACAGCTGCCAGAGCGTTGTGAACGGCGACATGTCGAACAGTGCCGCGACATCGCTTGCGCCTATGTGTTGTGATCGTAGCTCGTGCCAGTGGGTCTGGTCACGGACAGATAGTGCTCCCATGTATGCCTCCGGTATTGTTGTTGTGGGGTTACAGACATACCGCCGTCTACGGTTTTATGTCAAGCCCCTTGTAAACGTCGTCGAGAGAGCGGGCTAAAATATAAATACCACCGCGCCTTTCCCATGCGACCTGCCACGCAGCCTGCACCTGACGCTGCTTACCGCGCTGGGCTTTCACCTCGATGGCGAACGCGCGACCGGGGGTGATGACGCCCAGCAAGTCCGGGGTTCCCTCCGGCGCCGACTGAATCACGCGGGCGCCGCCGTCCAGAGGGCGGAACTTGCCGACGTTGATGCGGAACATCATGATTTCCATGCGGCGCCCCAGAGCGAGGCGGATCTCGGCTTGAAGTATTGCCTCTTTCATTGCAACGTCATCCCTTCCGTCTCACCGCTCAGGCATTCCATTGCGGCGTTGACCGCCGCAGCCATCGCCACGAAGCACCTGCTGGCCTCGATCTCATCAATGCCCCGCTCTTCCTGCCACTCATCCAATGCCCGCAGCAGACCAACTGACAGCGCCTGTATCAGCGACAGAGGGATCAATACCGCATCTGGCCCTGAGTCGTTCCCATCGTCATCTTCCATATCGCTGTCCTCTCTTCTTCGGTTAGCCCGTTCGTAGTGGGAGCATTGCGCCCGCCCATCTTCTTCGCAATGCGCGCAGCCTCCTGCCCGCAGATGACATTAAACGCCCAGTGCGTCGGGTTCTTATACCCACGCTTGCGCGCGACGCTGGTCAGCACCTTAAACTTATTCTGAATCATGCCTTCTGGTGTCGCGACATTCTCCTCACCCTCTCGGGCCATCATCACCAGATCGCCATCGACGTGCTTCACGGTGCGTGGCTTGACCGGATAGACGTGACCGCACACTGGGCAGGTGGGGCTCGGCCTGTGCATGGCGAAGCAGGCGGTGCATGTCCGCACCGTCTCTGCCTTGTCACCCTTGCCGCGTCCCTGCACGAACCCGTCAGCCAGCGACCACTCGCGGTCGTCGTCGATGAACCCGTGCCGCGCTGTGTTGCCAGCGTGGTCGAGGATGATGGTCTTCTCCTTGTCAGGGTGCGGCCTGATCGCGCGTCCGCACTGCTGCAGGTATAGGCCCAGAGACTTCGTCGGGCGCAGCAGGATCGCCACCTCCACCGCCGGCAGGTCGAAGCCCTCGCTCACCAGATCACAGCTGGTCAGCACCTGCACCCGGCCCTCCTCGAATGCCTTCAGGACGCCGTCGCGTTCCTCTTCGTTCATGCCCCCGTCGATGTGGCTGGCCGTGTAGCCTGCCTCCCGGAAGTCTTTGGCCACGTCCATCGCGTGCCTCACGCTCACGCAGAACGCGATAGCCTTCTTGCCCGGCGCGTATTTACCGTAGTGCTTGACCGCGCTCCCGGTGATGACGGTCTTCACCATCGCCGCCTCAAGCTGCTTCTGCACGTAGTCGCCCATGCGGGTGCCGACGCCGCCCAGATCCGGCGCGCTCGGCGCATAGACGATGGCGTGGGAGAGGAACCCCTGAGCGGTCAATTCCGCCACCGTGGGGCCCATCACCATGTCGTCGAACATCTGACCCAGCCCCTTGCCGTCGAGGCGCTCAGGGGTGGCTGTGACGCCAAGCAGGCGCGCTGTCGGGAAGCCTGCCACGACCTTGCCCCAGCTAGACTGCGACGTGAAGTGATGCGCCTCGTCCCCGATGATCAGATCGAATGGCTTCATACCCTTCATCCGCTTCACGAGTGTGAACACGGAGGCCACGACGACGTTCGCCGTAGGCACACCCCGGTATCCCCCGGTCATCACAGCATGCGACACGCCGACCTTCTTCAGCGCGCCACTGATCTGCTTCAGCAGTTCGCGGCGATGCGCCAAGATCAGGATGCGCTTGTTGTTCCGCGCCATGCCGGCGGCGATGTATGAAAAGATCACGGTCTTGCCGCTGCCGGTCGGGCTGACCAGCAGGGTGCGCCCGTGGCCAGAGCGAAAGCTATCGCGCACCGCCTGCACGGCGGATTCTTGGTAATCTCGAAGCTGCATTGTATGTCCTCAGAGGGAGTGGCAGACACCTTGGCCCGGTCTGCCAGCGGGGGGCGACGTGCCGACTCTCCAATTACTGGAAAGTCTTCCCGGCCCGTCCAAGTCAGTCGCGCGGATGGCGCATATTCGCATTCTTCATTCGCATGACCAAACCTCAGCGGATCGCTTAAGGCTCGGCCAGCCCTTATCGACGGTAAAGCTACGCTCTTCAAACAAAAGATCATTCGTTGGCACGATGGTCAACCGATCATTAATGGTGCGGATGAACATAAACTCTTTACCTTGACTGGGCTCATGCGTGAACGCATCGTTCTGCGGCACCGCCGTGAACAGATACTCGCCAGCCTCGCCGCTCTTCACCCGCACCCGTAGCCCGTCCAGATAGTCATAGACCAGCAGCGAGAAGTCCGTGCCGTAGCAATCCCAGATCTGCGCCTGCGGCAGCGTCCAGTCGGTGCATGCCGGATCGGCGCTGAAGCTGATGGCGTGGGGTGGCAGGCCACGATAGAATGCACCGCACTCCAGCATAACATGACACCCCCACGCGCGGCCCGGATGGCTATGTAGGCCAAACCAAACCGCCGGTTCGTATCCGGCGCCATGCTCACGCAGGAATGACGAGTCCACCCACACGTAATAGTGGCGCGGTAAAGATCCGCTGGAACTACTCATGGTCATTCGCCATGGCTCATGCCCCCTCGATCTTCAGTGGGCAGATACGATAGCCGACGTTCAGCACAGTGCCGTTGTCGTAGCGGCAGAAGTGATTGCCGTTGGCATACCACTCAGCGACGAGGTAGCTCGCCATAGCCAGCGCCGGGGTGGCGGCGGTCACTGCAATCACAGCGGCAATAATCAGTTTCTTCATGCTCTCTCTCCTCATTCAAGACGCCAAACGCGGACGCCATGTTCAGCGTTACGCACAACAAACTTACGACTCAAACGACGACCAGCGTGTGACGCAGTGCTGCTCATCGAGCGCAGCTTTGCGCCGTCAACGAAGAAGCTCTGACCCACATTCAGTTCGTTCCAAGGATACTTCGCCCGGCGCTTGCGGGGCTGCCGCTCTGCAGGGATCTCGTAACCATCTTCGATTTTAAACGTCATTCTGTCCTCCGGTTTTTTGATATTCTAAGGGTTCTACTCACAGTTTCAACTTATAAATCACGGCGTAAGCGTTCTTCTTTGAAGATTTTTTCAGCCTCTGAACGACTCACGCCATACGTATATGCCAACTCGCGCGGCTCGCGCTTCATCAGCACATCATCAGGCCAATCACGCACCATCTTACGCGCTAACTCCTGACTGCTAACCCTCTTCATCGGTCCCATACCCCTACTGGCCACTCTTTTTTTGGTATAAAAATTGCACGCGACATCGTTCCCTTGAAGTAGACCGCGTTCTCACTCTTCTTCGCGGCAGGATGGCGCAACAGCACGCCTACCCAGCCCTCGTGATAGACCGACGACTGCATAATTCTGTTCAGTGACGTGATGCTCTGGCCAATCCACACCCCCGTCGGAATTGCATACTCGCGCTCAACCTTCAGTCCGTAGCGAGCCAGCGTGTCATCTGCCACTTTGAGATGAACGTCTGATTGTTCGTCCATTTTGAAGCAGATCATCAGCAGTTCCCCAAGAGTCCGATCCTGCACGCCGTGCAACGTCTCGACCCGAACCGTCGCCTGAGCGATGTGATTCAGCAGCACCCGGTCTTCGCGCTCTGCCTTCACCTGCAGGAAGTCTTCGAGGTTCACCGTGGCCAGATACTTCTCGCACTGCTTCATATCCAACAGCTTCGTGCTGTAGAGGCTGTGGCATCCGGCCAACAGCGTCCCAATCTGGTCGCCGATACGGCGGTTCGCCAGCACCGTGGCAATCGTTTCCTTGAAGACCACGATGTTGTGGCGCAGCGTGAACAGATTCTCCAGCTGCCTGCCCAACAACCGCTGCGGCATGTCTTTCGGAATCGACAAGGCCAGAGCGATGAAGTCCTTGAAGTCCTCTTCCCTCTTGCGCCGCTCCTCTGATGTGAACGAATCCAGCGGCCTGATCGTCAGCACCGCGGTGCGCGTCAGGTCGGCAGCCTCCTTCAGCCCCACGCCAATCGACGACATCAAGAACGACGACCGCATCGTGAACGACTGCGCCTGATGGTTCGCAGACCCCTTCAGGATCCGCCCCCTGCCCTCGCTCGACGACTGCCGCATCAAATCCATCACGGCCTTGCGTCGCGCCGCTGACGCTATCTTGTTTTCTTTCTCATCGGTCTCCGCCTCGTCGAACACCACCGGGATCGCGTCATTCTTTACCACCTGCCGGATGCCAGCCTCGGTCGTGGCGCCCAGCGGATAGATTGCCATGTTCCCAAGGCAAGCGCCGGCCACCATGTTCACCACCGTGGACTTCCCCGAACCCTGATTCCCCGTCACCCACGCATGCGTTCGCCAATCCAGACCACCGCACACAATCGCCGTCGCAATCCAGCCAGCCAACAGGTCGCCGTGGATCTGCGCCTCCCAGCGCACCTTGTTGCACAGTTCGCGGATCATGCGACCATCGTCGTCGGTCGCGCGCGCATCGAACTTATCAACGTCCAAAATCAGGTCGTGACCCTTCGTGTAGATATAGCGACTCTTCACTCGGACGTGTGACACCTCCCGCGTATCGCAACCGGGACGCGCCACCAGCAGCCTGTTCCCTGAGTTCAGGATAACCCTCGACCCCTCCCTCTCGTCCAGCCACACGCCCCGCCCCCGCATTCGGGCAGGATCATACACGCCGACATCTTCACACTGCCTGATAACCAACGAACCAGCCTCATCCCAGTCAATGCTTTTGGCGTCCGTTTTCCCCTGCAGCATCGCCCAGTGGTTTTTATCAGCATAGATCGCAAGACACCCAGCCTTCGTCCGCAGGCGGTCCAAATGAAACGGGAGCACCTGCTGCCGGTTCTGTAAGTGAAAATAATAAACGTCGTGGTCATATCCTAGCGGTCGCCATTCACGCGCGGCCTCCTCGTCCGGATCCTCAGTCGCCTCGGGCAACGCAATCGCCGCCTCCGGCACTGCCGCGCGCTTCAGTTCCCGGCGCAGGATGTCCGTGATCTGCTGCGGCTTCACCTTCAGCGGCAGCGCATCGGCCAGATCCCAGCCGTCCGGAAACACCACGCTCAGCGTCACAATCGACACCGGCACACGCTGTTCACCCAGTATCTTCTGTATCTCCAGCGCCGCCTCGATCCCCGGCGTGTCGTTATCCGGCCAGACCACGCAGTCGTGACCAGCCAACAGGCTCCAGTCCGTCTGATCGACAGCCTTCGCCCCGCCCTGCCATGTCGTGATTACCCAGCCCTCAGGCACATATTGCGCTGCACCATCGGCGGCCTTCTCGCCCTCGACGATCAGCACGGGCGCGGTCGGCGATGCCGCCAACAGGTCGCCATTATACAGCGGGCGATCCTTGCCGAACCCGGAGGTCAGGAACTTCTTGCCGTCCCAGACAATCGGCCTGATCTCTTTGCGCTTCATCGGCGGGTTCCACCGCGCCACGGCCCCGAACGCAGCACCATCAGCCATGCGGTAGATCCACATCGCATCCGGCTCCGGGCCAAGAGACTTCTGCAGCGTGTCCGGTATCACCACCGGCTCAGGCATGGGCGTGACAATCTCCGCCTTCGCCGTGATGTCCTCAGCAATCGCCAGCGCCTTCAGGTCTACCTTACGCATGGCTCAGGCCCAGCATCTCGGCGAAGCCCTTGATCGTATCTTGCAAATTATCTCCGAACAGCTTCATCGAAAGATCAATCATGTCGCCCTTCTCGCCGGTCGCGAAGTCCTTCCACCGCCCGGTGCTGAACGATACGCCCAGCGACGGGTTGCGGTCGTCGCGCCACGGCGCACACGCCAGATACCAGCCGCCCTGACGCTTGCCGCCCGGCAGCCAGTCACGGCACAGCGCCTCGATGTGAGACGGACTCAGCCGATCCTTGATGTCACGGATGGAATACGACCGGGCATTGACGGGTGCGGCGGGTGAACGAGGGGGAGCATGCCTCCCACCGCCTCTGTGGTTTTTAGGCAAGCCTTGGACAGCGCCACAGTTCCCGGTCGTCATTGATATATTATCCCTCTATCGCCGCGCCGTCAAACGCGGGATGGCAATGCTACAGTTTCAAATTGAACTGACAAGCCTGCCAGCAAAATTATTCTTTAACGTCACCACGCGGCAAGCTTCTGCCCCGTCCGCGCCTCTACCGCGCGGCGCAGCATCAACGGGGTTAATCCCCACATCCGCATCGCTGTGCTGTAGTGCTTCACCAACTCCGCAATCTCAGCGTCAACGGTGTCCATCTCAGCCTTCAACGCATCGCGCTTCTCGAATGTCGCAGCCGCAGCCGCGATCACTTCATGCTCCGTCATGTCTTGTCCCCTCAGTGCTTCGCCGCTGGCCGCATGCCGTATTCCCGGAGCAAGTCCAGCGCCCGCTCCATCTCGGCATACAGGCGCCCCGGTATCATGCTGTCGTCCGTATAGGCGTCGAACGCATCGACCAGATTGTCCAGCACCCGCAGCACCCGGCCAGCATCGCGCGCCGTCAGGTCGCCCTGCTTCTCCAAGTGCATCGCGCTCACCAACTGATCCCGCGAGACCGAAGTTAGCAAATCACTCAACTGCCCCCACGCATCCGTCTCATCCTCGGCCTTGATGCCGAAGCACAGCGTAAACTCATGATGTTTCATCATATTTCTGATTCCCAGTCCAAATCGACAGACAAGCTCTCAATCGCCAGCCGCAAATCCTTCGGCAGCGCCGCCGGGTCTACCGACACGCCCAGTATCTCAAGCTCATCGATCTCAGCCGTCTCATGCACAGGCTCCCACCATGATGGTGAGCGCGGCACACCGTAGTCGGCGCGCTCCATCTGGCAGATGAACGTCACCCGCAGGTCGTCGCTCTCGTATGTCGCAGTCGCAATCATCTCAGTCACTCCGTTACAGTGGTGAAACTGCGCGTCGGTATCAGCACCACGCGCTCAACATCTCGGCTGTCGCCCCGGTCGTAACGACCGCCAGTGGACACGGTGTGTTCAACCGGCACCTGAACGATGCCCAGTTCATCCGTCCACTGCACCGCCAGCAGTGCGTCAGCACCCCTCGCATCTATCGCACACAGCGCATTGTATTTATGCTCACTCAGCAGATACGTTTCGTATCGCGCGCGCTCATTCCTACGCACCTTGATCTCGACGACACGGGGCCGCGGCCGGCAGCGGAACACAGCATCGTATGACGCGAACGGGTCTCGTGGCGCCGTGGCCGTCAGCCCGAATGCGCGCTCCAGCTTGGCGATGACGCCAGCCTGATTGGCGCGATCCGCATCGCTCTCATAGACGGGTCGCGTCATTTCTCCCCCGTCAGATATTCGAGCAGATGTTTTATTGCCTCGATGTCTTTTTTGTAGAGTTCCTCGTCTTCGGGGAGAAATTCAAAAGAATCTATGTCCTTTTGCAGCATGGACAAATGCTCCCTTAGCCACGCGATGGTAAAATCTTCCAAGGTTTCCGGTTTTATTTCAATTATCATTAGCCTTCCCCCTCCTCTGCTTCAAAAATCCACTGCTCCGCGCTCGGCCATTCGCCACAGCCGGACAGTCTCTCGATCCACGTCCAGCCGCTGCGCCACTTCCTCATTGCTGCGCTCTGCCAGCGCCGGAAATACCTCAGGCACCGGGGTTCCCCGCGCCACCACCGCCTTCACCTGCGACAGGTGCGCCCGCGCTTTCTCAGACAGGCGCACAGGCGTGAGCCGCTGCCCATCCCACCACATAAAGCGGCGGTCGTGGATGATTACTCGCTTGCCTGTGCTGATCTTCACCAGACAATCTCGCGCCTGATGCCCAGACGATAGTCATGGAACGGCGAACCATCGCGCTCCACGTCCGCATCATCCTCGCCTATGCGGGCCATCTCCCAGTGCGCCCGCGCCGTGTCCTCGTCCGCCTCAAACGCCCGCTCGAACGCCTGTGCGGCGGCCAGCGCCTGACCGACGAACACGTAGTCGGCATACCACTTCACATCGCGGTATGTGACCAGAACCATGTCCTCCGTCTCCTCGACGTGGCACCACTCCTGCGGCCAGTGCCGCTCCAGCCACCCCTTCACCGTGTCGCGCGGATAAAACGCGAACGTCACATCGCTGCGGTATCCCATGTTATTCACTCCCCTCTGCCTTGTTTATCATCTGCTGCACGTCATACAGCAGCCGCGCCGCCCTGTTCGGCTCCATGCCGCCATAGCCGTCGGATTCGTAATCCGCATACCGATCCAAGAATTCGGCGCACTCGGCCAGCAAATCCAGTATTTCGGCCATCATCAGACAATCTCCTCTGGCGTAGCGAAACCAAACATCGGCAGGAAAAAGAACGGCTGCCCGCGATCACGCATGACTGCCGCGCCTTGGATTTCGTTAGTGGCCCGTGCGGCGTCCCATGCGGCGGCCCCTGCGGCGGCCCATGCGGCGGCCCGTGCGGCGGCCCATGCGGCGTCGTCCCCTGCGGCGTCCCATGCGGCGTCCCGTGCGGCGTCCCCTGCGGCGGCCCGTGCGGCGTAAAACTTTTGCCAGTCATTTGCCGTCATTGCATCCAAATGCCGCCAAAACGCCAGAACACGCTGCGCCTGATCGCCCAGCACTTTCTCCGGCTCGGTCAGAACGCACGTCGGAGCGCCCGGCATACTGTCATTCACCCGCCGCAACAGCACGGCATGAGCGCGGCTGATGCCCAGCAGTTCCGCCGTTTTGCGGTCAGCGTCTGCCTGTCTAATGCGCCGCAAATCATCCGGCGTCATGCCGCCGATATAGTGCAGCACCTGCCCTTGCGCGCACATACACCCTCGATCGTCGATCAGCTCGCCCTTGAACGGTATGTCAGTCGGCCAGCGGGCCAATAGTTCGTCAAGCGTCATCGTCATTTTCTGCTCCGCTTTTAATTCCTGCGACCAAAGCGCCAGCGCATCACGCGCCACCTGCATGGCTTCGTCACACACCCGGTCAGCTTGCGCCTGCCGCTGCCGCTCTTGCTCCACAATCGCCGCATCCAGCGCCTGCAATGCCTGCTGTCCCGTCATTTCACTCTCCCTTCGCATTCGCTAGCGCGGCCCTGATAGCCGCCAGCATCTCCGTGACGCCTTCCTGCGTGTTGTCATCCTCGAACCCAGAGATAAACGCCTCGGCTCGATCAAGCGCCGCCAGCATCGCAGAGACAGACACTCGCGCGGCCCTCGTTTCGCGGGCCAAGACGCGCATATATGCGCCAGCCGCGCCTTCCAGCGTGTCCGCTGCATCAATCAGCGTTTCATTGGCAGCATACAGCGTGTCCAAAACATTCCGTTTCATACGTCCTCCCCTTCCCGGTAATCCGCGATCATGTGTTCGGCGATTTCGCGCCAGTTCACGTCCGACAGAAACGCCATAGCGTAATCACGCGCCAAGCCTTCGCGGGCGCTCTCACACACCAATTCTTCCGCTTGCTCACAAAGCACCCGGCCTAGCTCGTAGGCGTCCAGATCGTTATCCGACGCGCCATCATAGCCGTCGAACATCTCCAGATTGACGCGCCAAGTGGCGTAGTTCGTCCAGCCGTTATATTCGCTCATCTCAATTCCCCTTCACTGTCGCGTTAAACCGCTGCAACCACTGCAGCGCCGTCAGCACTTCATATCGCGCACGATCCACAGCCTCCGCCGTCCGAGACGAAAACGTCTCAAGCACAGGCTTGCCCGTCTCGCGGCTCACGATAATCCAGCTCATGCCACAGCCCTCACAATCGCGTAGGACGGCGGCACCGCCAGAACCCGACCAATCAGATCGGCGCACCATGCCCGGTTAAACGGGCAGTCAATAACGCGCCACATCATGCCAGCACCTTCAGCACATAACGATTAACAATCGCCTGCGCCCGCTCCACCTGATCCGCCGAGAAGTATTCCGGGAACGACACGACCACGCACTGCGCGGCGCAATCTTCCTCGAACCACTGCGACGAACCCGACCAGTAAGCGGCGTAATCGCGCATCGCTTCCTGCACCCGGCCCAGCAATTCCGGGCTAACCCAGATGCCGCCATGCGATGCAGTGGACACATACACGATACCGTCCGCAATGGTTTCTTCGTCCTGCACAATGCCCCAAGGGCTGTTCTTACCAACAAACATAGTTGCTCCCTAAGTTCAGCGGCCCGTCATGAAACCGCTACGCATCTCTACGTGCGGAAGTATTTTTATGCAAGTATAATCAGCAGCATAAACGGATGTATTTATAACCGATGCCGGATTTATACGAAAACCAACGCAAGCCTGTATGATACAGTGTATCACAAAACACGTAAGCCCCTGCAATCCCACGGGAAAACCTATTTCTTAAAGAACCCTTAATCATACAGCCCAACCCATTGAAAACAAAAGAAACAAACGGAAAACGACAAAAAACATACAGGGGCTGTATGGCTCTTAAGCCACTGAAAACGCTCGATAAAAAGGCTGTTAATGTGAAAATAAAACGGATTTTAAAAAGACATAGCCCCATATAGATAGACATACCCCCTGTATTAGTTAACCAATACACTAAAAATCCTATTGGGGTTATATATATTTTTCTTGTTTTATTTATAATAATAATAAGGAAAAGATATGTAAAAACAAAGGCTTATAAGTCATACAGACCCCGTTTTATTTGCGTTTTTTCCGTATGTTTGGAAAAAATATCCAATAGAAACAGGCTCTTAGGCTGTATTACTGCACGTTACGTTCATCGCGGCGTTCATCCGGTAATTCAGCGGGGGGAGGGGCGGCGGACAAGCTCTTGCGGCGAAGCCGGGGGCGGGGGCGCGTGGGCGTGGCGCCGGGGCGGCGGCGGGCTGGGCGCGGCTGGCAGCGATTTTAAAGCCCGCTGAGCGCGTCCGGGTGCTGGGGGTGGTGCAGGTGCCAGCGCGATGCTGGCGGCGCTGTGCGGCCCGTTTCCGGGCAAAGAAAAGCCCGCCGGGTGAGGGCGGGCTTAGTGGGGGTGGGGCTGACCTATCAGGCGGCGTAGGTACGCACGACATAGCCAGCGATTGGCAGGGCGCGCACAGCGTCGTAATCGTCCGCCATGTAGTCGATGTATGTGTCGTCGATATGGACGATATAATGGTCCTTGCCGCTGCCAATGACGCTGCCAATGACGCTGCGGCCACTTTCTTCATATGTGCAGCCATGAGCGCCGATGTTTTCGTCAATGATGCGGCAGGCGTCTGTGAGGGTGTCGGCGACGACAGTGCCCCAGACGAGGCCGCTGTTGCTCTCGATGATGGTGTATTTGCGTGTCATGGGTAGTGTCCCTTCGGTTAGATGATTGTATCGGCTTGTCTCATCAGGCCGCCGGGAGCCGCCCGGCTGGCGACGCGCACCAGAGCGCGTTTCGACGTTATAGGTCGCGTTCTTGCATTGCGGCATTGACGGCGGCCCATGCCGCCTCATCGCGTGGCGTGCCTAGCGTCTCACTGTCGCGGCCATAAAGCCACCAATAGCCCTTCAGGGCGTCATCAGGCAGGCGGGTGAAACGCTCCGTGTAGTAGGCAAGCCATTGGTCAAACGTGGCGCTCTCGGCGGCGCTGGGTGCTGTGGTGGTGCTCATGATGCTGGTTCCTCTCAAGCAGTGAAGGCGGACAATGCGCCTAGGCAATGGTGGCGGTCGTTGGGGCTTGCCTGATGAGACCAGCGGATAAGCAGGCGTTCAGGGGCTTGCGTATCGTCTCCGGGCAGGCGGCCCATCAAGGGCGCGGCAGAATAGCTCGATGAACACTTCTTCAGCCGTGTCGCCTTCGACGTGGAGCGGGCGATAGCGGCCAAGGAAATAAAGGCTTCCGATAATCATATGTGCTCCCATTGTGTTGCGTCACATTGCAATGTGATGGGCCGGCGCTGGGCCGGCCCGGTGTGATTAGGCGGTCAGGCCGCACACGCCAGATCACCAGTCCAGCACACATGCGGGTGGTGATCGCGCAGGTAATCGTCCAGCAACACATCCGCGTACTCGACGCCAGCAATGACGTAGACGTCCTTGACGATGCCGGTACCGTAGCGAGGGGTCTGCACCCGGTCGCCAGTCTTGATCCATTTGCGTGTCATGTCGTTTGCTCCCTTCAGATAGCGGCCAGAACGGCCAGAACGATAACGAGCGCGGCGCCGCCAGCGCGGATTGCAGGCGGCTCTCTGTCACCGGAGAATGTCCGCACATTCGAGCAGGCGCACTAGCTCCCGCGCCCATCGCTCAGCCTCGGCATCTTTGCCGCATGATTTATAGGCAATGGCTTTGGCCATAGCGCGGGCGGTAGCGGAACGGTCGATCATGGTAGTTGCTCCCTTCGATGTGGTGGGCCGGCGCTGGGCCGGCCCTGTTGCTGTTAGCGTTGCGCGGCCCGATACAGGGCGTCCATCGCGTCATTATCGGTGTGGTTGCTGATCAATTCATCGCCGCTTTCTTCGTTGCCCCAGATCAGCGAGAGCACACCGAGGCGCTCCCCGGTAGCATCGCGGATTACCAGCGCGTCCTCCCCGGTGGTGGCCAGCGCCTCAAGTATCTCTTTCGACTTGCGCGACCGCTTCACGGTATATTCCTCGCCGTCATAGACGGAGACGGTATAGCCGGCGGCGAGGGCGGCAGCGACTAGCCGGGTGGCGGTGCGGCGTTCGCCAAGTGTGGTGTAATCTCTGTGCATGTCCGTTTCCTTTCCACTAGACCGGGCATATCGCCCATGAACAGGAAACCATGAAACAGCACATAGCGTCAACAGTAAACGACAACATTCAGCACCGGATGCGGATATATATTCAGCCGGATGTGGTGCAATGCCTGCCCAGTTTCCGGCTGGCGGCGGCACTGGCACTGCCCGCACACCCCCCACCCACCGACAATGCCCAGCAAGGCGGCGGTTTATATACATATATACCCAATCAGACTTACGGTTCCGTCAAATTTCGTTTGCTATTTTTGAGCGCATCCAACAAAGTGCGGGGTGCAAGGAGGCGTTATGGAAGACTTAAGCATTAATTATCTGCGGGGAATTTTCTCGTGTGACGCTGATCGCGGGGTTCTTCGTTGGAAAATTGGGGCTGGCCGCGTTTTGGCCGGCGCTGTGGCTGGCTGTGAGAGCGTGGACGGCTACATTGTAGTGAGACATGGCGGCAGGCAATACCGTGCCCATAGGGTAATCTGGGCTATGCACTATGGGTCTTGGCCTGAGCGTGATCTGGATCACGTTAACTGCAACAAGTCCGACAACAGGATTGTCAATTTGCGGCCCTGCGACGACACTCGAAATCAGTGGAACATTCCGGCTAGAACGGGCTCATCGTCTTACAAGGGCGTGGGCAGACACAAGGGCAAGTGGCGCGCGCGCATTAGGGTTGGCGATGGCAGGCGCATTGAATTGGGGGCTTTTGCGACTGAGGAGGAGGCGGCTGAGGCTTACCGCAGTGCGGCTGTGGTTTATCACGGCGAATTTGCCCGGTTTTAATTCCTCTGGCCCTCCTCAGCACCCCCACCCCCTGAAACGGCCCCCTTTGTTTTTAACTGTGGTTCCATATATAATAATTTACGCGTATTTTTATTGCGCTGAACGGGTTGGTGACGTGAGGGGTTACCGTGTGAGATTATTTTATTGCGCTGAACGGGGTGACTGATTATGTTTGCTGGCATGGATGATTTGGATACGATCACGTCTGAGGATAGGGACGCGATTTTTGCGCGTGTTTATGTTGAGCAGAGGGCGTTGAAGAAGGGTAATGCGGCTGAGATTGCGTGCGTCCGGGCTGGGATTACGAGTCCTGAGTTGAACATGTCGATTGTTGCGTCGCGGCAGCTGGCTCGTCCTGAGGTTCAGCGTTTGGTTATGGCTGCGGAGGCTTCTGGGTATGAGGTTGAGCGGCGGGAATATACGCGGGATTTGTTTTTGGATGAGTTGCAGGCTGTTGTTCAGGCGGCGATGGACAAGGGTGCGTATCCGAGTGCGATTAGTGCGGTGAAGACGCAGGCACAGTTGCTGGGGATGTTGGATCAGACGGTGAATGTGAACCACAGTGTGAGCGCGAAGGATTTAAGTTTGAGTGAGTTGCGTGCGTTAGTGGCGCGTGAGGTGATTGAGTCTGGCGGCCCGTCGCTGATTGAAGGTGAGTTTAAGGTTATTGGGCGCGGTGAAGGGCGCGATGGCAAGCTCGATGAAGGGCGCGAATGATATTACTGTGGCCGGAGTTGCAGTTTGGGCGCTTACTGTCGTATAAGGCAGGAGCGCCCGCCGGGGAGATCAGGCCCCGGCGAGCAGCGCACATAGGAAGGGTGATTCCGATGACGCTTAGTGAGCGTGATATACCGACAGCCGATTTACGGCAATGGCTGCGTTACGACGCGGATACGGGTTATCTGTGGTGGATTAAACCGCCGGGAGGCAGGGGCCGAATGAATGTTCCGGCTGGTTGCACGCGCCCAGACGGTCGGATTCAGGTTAAGGTTTTGAAGCGGATGTTTAAGGCGCACCGGATCTGCTGGGCGCTTCATCATGGGAAGTGGCCGACGGCGGACATAGACCACGCGAATGGGGATCCGGCGGACAATCGGATTTGTAATTTGCGGTTGGCGAGCAAGATGGAGAATAGCCGCAATCAGAAAAAGCGAGAGGGTTGCACGTCTGGGTACAAGGGGGTGACGTGGGACCGGAACTGGCGGAAGTGGAGGGCTGCCATTCGGGTTGAAGGCCAGCTGATTCGGCTTGGGAGCTTTGACGACGAGTATCAGGCGCATCTGGCGTATTGCCGCGCCGCTGATGAGTATTTTGGAGAGTTCCGTCGTTATGGATAAGCAGGAACTCTTGGAGGAACTGCTGCGGCGCGAGGAGGCGATGGTCTCCTTGGAGAAGTATATTGAGTATTGTTCGGGGATGAAGGTTCCGAAACACATGAAATACGTGTGCGACAAGCTGGACGCTGTGGCACGCGGGGAAATTAAAAGGCTAATGATTTCAATGCCCCCCGGGCACGGGAAAAGTTATTGCGCATCGCACTATTTTCCAGCTTATTATCTGGCGAAATACCCTGAGAAGCAGATCATCGCGGCTACCCACAAGCAGGAGTTGTCGGACAGCTTTGGTCGTAAGGTTCGCAATACGATCATGTCGGATGAGCATGCGAGGATTTTCCCGGATTCGCGGGTTTCGGGGGACAAGACGGCGGCGGGGGAGTGGCAGACGACGGCGGGCGGCGGCTATCATGCGACAGCGACTGGTGCCAACGTGACGGGCCGGCGCGGCGACATATTGATCGGGGACGATTTGCTCTCCGGGATTGAGGCGGCTGAGAGTGATCGCGAGCGTGACAAGCTGTGGGCGTGGTGGGCGGCGGACATGTTCACTCGGCGGAAGAATTTAAACACGCCGATCATCCTGATAGCCACCCGTTGGCACCTCGGCGACCTTATGGGGCGGCTGGATCAGGCAGAGCGCGATGGCAACGGCGAAAAGTGGGAGCGCGTAATTCTGCCGGCGATTGCTGGGGATGATGATGCAATTGGGCGCAAGCCGGGCGAGGCGTTGTGGCCTGAGCCGTTTCCGATTGATGAGCTTGAGCGAGTCCGTAAGAACCCGGCGACCACGAGTCGCGTCTGGGCATCGCTATGGCAGCAGAACCCAGTCGTCGATAGCGGTGGCATCATCGATCAGACGTGGTTTAAGTGGTGGCGCTCCCCCGAGCCGCCGAAGGTGAAGTATGTTTTGCAGGCGTGGGACACGGCGCTGACGGCGAATAAGACGTCGGCGTTTAGTGCGTCGACGACGTGGGGCGTGTTCGATGACGACAATGGGATCCCGAACCTGATTTTGCTGAGTGTGTGGCGGGAGCGGGCGGAGTGGCCGATTCTGAGGCGCATGGTGCAGCGGATGGCGACGGATTACCGGGACGATAACTATAAGATGCCGATCAAGGCATCGCGGGAGCGGGCGCCGGATACGGTGCTGGTGGAGGCGAAGGCGAACGGGCAGATGCTGATACAGGATCTGGGCCGGGCAGGGATTGTGGCGACGCCGTTTAACCCAGATAAGTTCGGCGACAAGATTGCGCGTGTGCGGCTGGTGACGGATCTGATCGAGAACGGGCGGGTTTGGCTGCCGACGATGAAGAATTCGCCGGATCAGTTGAGGCCGTGGGCACGGGATTTCATGGAGCAGTGCGTGCAGTTTCCGGCGGCGGATTCGCGGGACTGGGTTGACACGATGACGATGAGTTTTTTGC
>Ga0247834_1002166_pt1 | contig 30667 bp, 30 predicted proteins | sample LaCruzMarch2015__8_FD_187118 | JGI IMG/M metagenome (GOLD analysis project Ga0247834, IMG submission 187118) | Freshwater microbial communities from meromictic Lake La Cruz, Castile-La Mancha, Spain - LaCruzMarch2015_12m | ecosystem: Environmental > Aquatic > Freshwater > Lake | place: Spain... | reverse complement strand
CTGGAACTTGGCGCTGACGACTATGTGACTAAACCTTTTTCATCGCGAGAACTTCTGGCACGAGTGCGCGCCGTTTTGCGTCGCAACGGCGAACAAGATGAACTGCTGCCGCCAACAATCGAAGCTGGATCGGTACGCATAGACATTGAGCGACATGTTGTCTCCGTACGCGGAGAGCATGTCACTATGCCTCTCAAGGAATTTGACCTCTTAGAATTCCTGGTACGAAATTCGGGCAGAGTACTCACTCGAAACCAACTCATCGATCGAGTTTGGGGAGCAGATTACGTCGGTGACACCAAAACACTTGACGTTCACATCAAACGTTTACGAGCAAAAATCGAAATCGATCCCGCATATCCGAGTTATATTCAGACCGTTCGCGGATTGGGATACAAGTTCGATATCTAGTTTGATAACCTCTCAATCGTGATTCCTCAGTGGTAGGCCTTGGCACGATCATCAACATTGTCGCAATTGTTATTGGCTCACTCATCGGTGTTGGTTTGGGTCACCGGCTTCCCGAACGAACCCGCGCTGTTGTAACAGACTCCCTCGGCATGGTGGTTTTTGTCATTGCTGCGCTCAATATTTACGCGCTGAGGGACCAAGATTGGATAGATGAAGTTGGCGGCTCTGCCACGCTGCTCATTGTTTTGGCCTCATTGATCATTGGCGGAATTCTTGGCTCATTTCTTCGCATTGAATCTCGTCTTGAATCTATTGGTGGATGGTTTCAGACTAAATTTTCACGGGGTGAAAGTTCGGCTGGTCGGGCTCGATTCATTGAAGGCTTCGTCGACGCGAGTTTGATTTTCTGTATCGGGCCACTTGCAATTCTCGGCGCCCTCTCGGACGGACTCGGCACCGGAATTGACCAGCTGGCCCTTAAGGCATCACTTGATGGCTTCACATCTATTGCCTTCGCAGCCACACTCGGCTGGGGGGTAATGGCCGCAGCGATCTCTGTAGGCATTGTCCAAGGATTTTTCACAATCCTTGCTGTATTTGTTGGACCGTTCCTGTCGAGCGCAATGATTGCCTCGGTAACTGCAACCGGCGGAGTGCTATTGATCGGTGTGGGCCTGCGTATTTTGCGAATCAAGTCCGTTGCTGTTGCTGATCTACTGCCGGCACTGATTATTGCGCCTATTTTGACCATGATTGTTGCGTCGTACGTTTAAACAGGTCCCCTCATTAGGGCAGGATGCCGGCATAAATACCGGTTGGTGGAACGACCAAGATGTCAGTCTCGGTAATGCCGGCAGTGGCAAACTGCAGCCCCAATGGGACATAGGAACTCATCGTTGCGTTGAGCCCTGGGAGATTCACAAAATGCGTAGCATCCCAGGCAAATGAAATTGACTCACCCGGTGCAATCTCTACTGGCCCTGGGGTGATCGTTGCGGGCTGTTCACCCACCGCGGCAGCGATCAATGTGTCAGATTCGAGGCCTTGATTGGTGATTCGCATGAGGATCGTGGCATTGCCTGCCTCGTCTTGGACGGCGGTGGCATTATCTACGGTGATTTGGCCAGCTCGAAGAGTATTTCCGTTGCCCGAAGGCTGGGTTGCTTGCACATTGGTGGTCGCCTGTTGGCCGTTGTAGCACCCCGTGAGGGCCAGCGAAAGCAGGGTGAGCCCGGCAGCGGCCACATAAATGGATCGGAGTCTGGCTGGACGGTAAATCTCGGCTGGTCGCTTCACAGCGTCAGGATACAAGGATGACCTAGGCGCGCTTCAATCGCGCTGGGGATTCCCTCATGCGCTTAGGGGAGCCTCTCACTGCCGAAGGCGGGCTGAAGTCACCGTGGTAAAGTTGGGCTCTCTGAAAGGGGCTCATCCATATGGCTTTTAAGGTCGGCGAGACTGTCGTTTATCCCCATCACGGGGCCGCACTCATCGAAGCGGTCGAAATGCGGACAATTAAGGGTGAGGATCGCGAGTACTTGGTACTCCGCGTAGCCCAAGGGGATCTCACTGTTCGAGTCCCCTCCGACAATGTCGACTTAGTGGGTGTTCGTGACGTTGTTGACGCAGCAGGGCTGGATCGAGTGTTCAGCGTGCTCCGACAGCCATATACCGAGGAACCCACCAACTGGAGCCGTCGCTACAAGGCCAATCTCGAAAAACTTTCATCAGGTGATGTCATCAAGGTAGCCGAAGTGGTTCGTGACCTGTGGCGTCGCGAGCAGGATCGTGGACTTTCAGCAGGCGAGAAGCGTATGTTGGCTAAAGCCCGCCAGATCTTGGTGAGTGAACTTGCATTGGCTGAAAAAACCAATGAAGTGAAAGCTGAAGAAATACTCGATGAGGTCTTAGCTTCCTAAGAAAGTTGGGAAAGTGAATCGCACCGCGGCACTTGTCCCGGCGGCCGGTCGTGGTGAACGACTCGGTCCGGGAGAACCCAAAGCCTTACGCGAGATTTCCGGTGTTCCCATTCTTATCTATGCAGTCAGTGTGCTGGCGTCTGCGCGAAGTGTTGATCTCGTTGTCGTTGCCGCACCGCCCGGTGACGTTGAATCTGTAAGCGCACTTCTTGCCCAGCAAAGTTTCTCTGACAAAGTCAGCGTGGTTGCCGGTGGTGATACTCGGCAAGAATCCGTCGCCCGGGCGCTCATCGCACTACCTGTAGACGTTGACGTGGTGCTCGTTCATGACGCGGCTCGTCCCCTGGTCCCCGTTGAATTGGTAACTGCCGTTGTCGCCTCGGTTCGAGCGGGAAACCCGGCTGTGGTTCCCGGGTTGGCAGTGACTGACACCATCAAAGAAGTGAACAGTGACGGTGACGTATTGGCAACAATTGATCGTAATCTGCTGCGTGCGATTCAAACACCACAAGGATTTGATCGTGAATTGTTGCAGCGTGCTCACGCGCAACTCGATGAATCACAAGGCATATTCACTGATGACGCTGGACTCGTTGAATCAATGGGAATCAAAGTGAAAGTAATTGAAGGCCACATTGAAGCAATGAAAATCACGCGCCCGTTTGATCTTGCCATCGCCGAAACGATTATTGCCAAAAGAAGGGCAAGCGGTGTCATCACCTAAACACCCGTTCATCGGAATTGGCACGGATGTTCACGCATTCGCTCCTGGCCGGCCATTGTGGCTTGCCGGGTTACTCTGGCCAGGCGAGCCGGGACTCGACGGTCACTCAGATGCCGACGTTGCATCCCACGCGATCTGTGACGCACTTTTGTCAGCAGCTGGCCTTGGTGACCTCGGCTCAGTTTTTGGAACTGCGGATCCCCAGTGGGCCGATGCTTCCGGTGTGAGCCTGGTGTCCCATGTCGCTCGAATGGTCACCGGGCTTCAATTCTCAATTGTGAACGTCTCAGTTCAAGTGATCGGTAATTCACCAAAAGTAGGAACTCGAAGGCAGGAGGCCCAGGACGTGCTCAGTGCAGCTATCGGTGCACCTGTCCGAGTCTCGGGAACCACAACCGATGGGCTTGGACTCACCGGTCGTGGTGAGGGAATCGCGGCAATTGCTGTTGCCAGCGTCATGGGAAAATAAGCGTTTTCAAGCCAAAATTCTTGCACTAGTAATGTTCGCATGGTGAGTTTACGGATTTATGACACTTCAACGCGCACAGTGCGGGACTTTGTCCCCCTTGAGAGTGGCAAAGTTGGCATCTATCTGTGTGGAGCGACAGTTCAGGCACCGCCGCATGTTGGTCATATTCGTAGTGGGATCGCCTTTGACGTTGTCCGGCGCTGGCTCACCGCTGCATGCTACGACGTCACATTCGTTCGAAACGTGACCGACATTGACGACAAAATCATTCATAATGCTGGGCACGATGACGTTCCTTATTGGGTTGTTGCCTTTAAGAATGAGCGCGCATTCACGGCTGCATACGATGCACTCGGGTGCCTTCCGCCAACGGCTGAGCCGCGCGCAACCGGTCACATTCCCGAAATGATCGACATGATGCAGGAGATCATTGATGCAAATCACGGATACGCGCAAGCGGGTGACGTCTACTTCGATGTTCGATCAGATCCTTCCTATGGGTCTCTGAGCGGCCAAAAAATTGATGACATGTTGGCGGCCAATGACGCGGTCGCTCTGGGTAAACGTGATCCACGCGATTTTGCAATGTGGAAGGCCGCGAAACCAGATGAACCACACTGGGATACGCCGTGGGGCCCTGGTCGTCCCGGTTGGCATATCGAATGTTCAGCAATGGCTCGCAAGTATTTAGGCACGTCATTTGATATTCACGGTGGCGGAATTGATTTGATTTTCCCGCACCACGAAAACGAGATTGCCCAGTCAAAAGCTGCAGGTGATCCGTTCGCCCAGTACTGGATGCATAACGCTTGGGTGACAACTGCTGGCGAAAAAATGAGCAAGTCACTGGGGAATTCACTGTTGGTGAGTGAAGTACTGACTCGAATACCAGCACTGCACCTGCGTTACTACCTAGCTGGATCGCATTACCGCTCCATGTTGGAGTTCTCTGACGCAGCGGTTCAAGAAGCAGGGATAGGTTTTGAAAGAATTCGTGGATTTATTACCCGAGCGATGGAAGCGCTGAATCTTTCTGAGGTTGAGGTTGACGGCACCGCGCGCGCAGAGAAGTTCGATTCGGAAATGAATAATGATTTCGGTGTCCCCAACGCTATTGCGGTAATTCACGAGGTTGTTCGAGCGGCAAATACCAAGCTTGCAGAAGGGAATACTGAAGCGGTCAAAGGGGATCTGATCTGTGTTGTCAGCATGCTCGACGTGCTGGGCATGAACCCCTTGGACGCTCAATGGAAGCAGGAGCAGTCAGGGAACCAAGAAATTATCGGGCAACTCGTGCAGGTGGCAATTGATCAAAGAGCCGATGCACGCGCACGCAAAGACTTTGAAGCAGCAGATGCGATCCGTAATGAACTGGATCGAATTGGTATCGCTCTTGAAGACACAAAAGAGGGTGTGCGATTTAGTATTCGCGCCCCGCAATCTAAGGAATCGAACTAATGGCTGGTAACTCCCAACGTCGCGGTGCAATGCGTAACCCAGGTTCCAAGAAGGGTGCAAGCACGGGCTCTGGCGGAAACCGCAAAGACAAGCTCGGTGGCCGCGGGCCAACACCTAAAGCAGTTGATCGCCCGCATCACCCCAAGGCCAAGCAAAAAAAGGCGGCGGAACGTCGCGCTGCAACTAACCCTGAAGGAAGTGGTGGCCGCAGGGTTGAGCGGACCAAAGCTCGGGTTGCCAGTTTGCTCATGGGACGTAACTCGGTCGTTGAAGCCCTACGCGCGAAAGTTCCGGCGAATGCCCTGTACGTTCAATCAAAAGCGGACACTGATGACCGCTGGCGCGAGGCGATGAAAACAGCCTTGTCATTAGGGATCCCGCTCATGGAGGTGCCGCGCGCAGAATTGGATCGCATGACCGACGGCGGTGTGCACCAAGGGCTGGTTCTCACTGTCCCCGAATACAAGTACGCCGACCTTAAATCAATTGAATCTTCACGTTGCATTATTGCCTGTGATGGTCTGACCGACCCGCGTAACCTTGGAGCGATTTCTCGATCGGCTGCAGCATTTGGCGCCGAAGCAATTCTCCTCCCCGAGCGACGCAGCGTTGGCGTGACGGCAACGGCCTGGAAGTCCTCCGCTGGAGCGCTCACACGAATCAAGGTTGCCCAAGTCACCAACCTGAACCGCACTCTGATCGCACTTCAAAAAGTTGGCTTCACTGTGATCGGACTGGCAGCTGAAGGCGCAACACCACTTCAGGAAATCAAGGCGGACACGTGGAGGGATCCGATAGTAATTGTGATTGGTGCTGAAGGTGCCGGGCTATCCCGCTTGGTCAAGGAGAGTTGTGACTGGTTGGTCAACATCCCAATGGCGAAGGGAAATGAATCCTTGAACGCATCTGTTGCCGCATCCGTTGTATTGCAAGACATGTTCCGCGCGCGTAATTACCAGTAAGCGGATCCCTATTCTTCTTCCGCTTGCTCTCCGTGTGGGTGGTGCTTCACATCTTCTTCGTGTCGGGCTTCATCTTGGGACATGCCCTCGTGTGACTTCTCTAATTGTTCGTTGGGTTCATGTGACATGTTGCCAGTGTAGTTGCATGTCAATCAAATCGTTTCACTGTTTCTTGCCAGATGTCGCCGGTAAACGTGTTTACCCGTTCCGTAGGCCTGTACCTGTTTAAACAAAAAGTTATACCGACCCAACAGAAGGGCCTCCGGTCAGGATTGAACTGACGACCTACCGCTTACAAGGCGGTTGCTCTACCACTGAGCTACAGAGGCTTGTCCTGGGCAAGCTCAAGAACGAACGCAACATTACTGGGCGTCTGTGCGCCACGTAATTTTGGGCTGAGACTTGGTTGGCCAGCCGGGCAAAGCGAGCTCGCACTCGGTACAGTCGGGCTCGCCAAGTTTGCCAATAACAGGAGGGCCTCAGATACATGGACGCCTTCCTGTTGAGTTTTGCCGTAATTTTCGTCGCTGAATTGGGTGACAAGTCTCAGCTAATGGCGATGACTTTTGCGACTCGTTACAAGTTTTGGACCGTGGTCGCTGCGATTACGGTTGCGACCGCGATCGTTCATTTGTTTTCTGTTGCGTTAGGTAATGTCATTGGGCTTGCCTTGCCAGTCGGTCCGATCAATATTGCGGCCGGGCTAGCGTTTGTTTTTTTTGGCCTTTGGACTCTACGCGGTGACAAACTCAGTGAAGACGAGAAATCAAAGGCTGCCCGCTCGAACCGACCCGCATTCTTTGCTGTCGCGATTGCCTTCTTTTTGGCGGAGCTTGGTGACAAGACAATGCTCGCAACGGTCACCCTTGCTACAACTGAAGGTTGGTTTGGTACTTGGGTTGGTTCAACGCTGGGCATGGTTGCCGCGGACGTTTTAGCAATCGGTGTTGGCGTACTCCTTGGAAAGGCATTGCCAGAAAAGGTAATCAAGATAGGCGCATCAGTCCTGTTCTTCATCTTTGGTGCAGTACTCATTTACACAGGGGTTACTTCATAAACAGCCGGGAGGGTTTCAGACCGGCCTAAACTTTGTGTCCTGAGTCACCTTTCTGGTCATATTTCATGAGAAAAACGACACGAAATGTAGATTTTTCATTAACTTTGAGTGTTTAGCCATGTTTGGGTTTGCCTAATGTGAATTTGTTGCTTACTATCAAAATTCGGAAAATTAATACCAAATATCAAGGAGAAAAAATGCGAGTTATGCGTCGCACCGCAATTGCGGTAGTAGCAGTAGCAGCAGCACTGACTTTGTCAGCATGCAGCAGCTCATCGGATGAAGCAACAACAGCTGAGTCAAGTGCTGCAGTTGAAGAGTCTGCAATTGCAGAGGGTGATGAAATGGTCGGCGAGACCAGTCCCGGCACCATTGTCGAGGTTGCCTCAGCAAACCCTGATTTCAGCACATTGGTGGCTGCAGTTTCTGCCGCTGGCTTGGTCGAAACACTGAGTGGCGAAGGCCCCTTCACCGTGTTCGCACCAACAAATGAGGCTTTCGCAGCCCTCCCACCAGGGGTCTTGGATGCACTGTTGCTTCCAGAGAACAAAGATGCTCTCGTCAAGATTCTGACCTACCACGTTGTTCCAGGAACAGTTCTAGCCGCTGACATCACAGATGGCGACGTCGCAACCGTTGAAGGACAGAACGTCACCCTTTCAACAGCAAACGGTGTCACGGTTAATGGAGCCACAGTCCTTACCGCCGATGTCCTTGCTGACAACGGTGTCATTCACGTAATCGACGCTGTGCTCGTTCCAGCAGATGTTGATGTTGCTGCACTGACAACTTCGTAATTTCAACTATTACGGTGTCATAAGTACTACCGAAACCCGGTTACCTTTTCAAAGAGGTAACCGGGTTTCGTCTATTTGCGTCATCGCAAGGCCAGGGTCAGGGTCAGCCTGAAGCGCACGCCACCGTGTATAGGGACTCGGGGACCTGCGCATCAGCGGAGAAATTGGCGCCACCGGTACCGCACACCTGCTCAGGGTTCTTTTGGATCCAGAATTGCCCCTCGGCTTGGAAGATGAACGAGTTGGGAGCACCCTGAGGTCCGTCGGCGGGTGGATCTTTTGGCCCGAGAGTGCCCGTTGCTACGGCCCACCCGTCAGCGCACTGAAGGTCTTCAATAGGCATCGCGTTATCGGTTGACCCGTCGGTTGCAAGGGCCAGCACGGCTTGGTCGACGAAGGGTTGCACGGCCTCAGTGGTGCATTCGGTCATACCGCCAACCATGGGGGATTCGGTGGCGGCTGTCTCGGTATCGCTGCTCGAGCACCCAGCAAGGGATAGCCCGGCAATAATTAGTGCTGTTGACAGGGTAAGTGTCTTACGCATTTGTTACCTCTCGTTGTTGATGGTGCGTTAAGTCATAGGCTACTGCCGTGCAGACTAAACGCCCACTACCCGCGATGGTCATAGCTGCAGTTATTAGCCTCGTTCTGGGTTACTTCGTTCTCGAAATGGTTAATTCCGGTATTTCGCTGATTTGGGAAACAATCCCGCAAACATGGGAGCGAACTCCTGCTTGGTATGTAATCGGGGTGTTGCTGATTGCGGCGTTGCTCGTTTATGTTATTCGACGGTTCATTGGTGACACGGGCCATTCACCTTTGGGTGGGATCAAGGTCAGCCCGCTCACCCCCAAGGAATACCTTGCCGCGATTCTGGCAATTCTGGCTTCGCTGTGGGGTGGAGTGGTGCTCGGTCCTGAAGTGGCGCTGGTCGCAACCGGTTCGGTGATTGGTGGGCTGGCAGTCAAAATATTGAAAGTGACCGACCCGAAAGATGTAAAGAAAGTCGTTGGATTCGGCGCATTGGGCGCGCTCCTTGCCCTGTTCGTGGGACCGATTCTTTCCGGCAACCTGAAACTCGGCAGCACTCCTACCGCGATCGAGGTGGATCAACTCGCTTGGGCTATTCCGGTCACAATCATTACGACCGTCGCGATCACCCTTGCCCGCGTTGTCGCTGCTCTCCTTGCACGCGCGACCAGTGCTGGCCCACACTTACCAATTTTGATCGCCGCTTCTCTTGTCATTGCTGCAACAGCGTTACTCATGCAGGCGTGGACCGGTGAAGGCGTCATCTACATCGCGACATCGGGCGAGGAACTGATCACCGAACTTCCCAATCTCACTTCGGCCAGCACTGTGGCCGCAATCATCGTGTTAAAAACAATTGCTTATGCAGTCTCCTTGGGTTCGGGTTTTCGAGGTGGCCCATTCTTCCCTGCAATGTTTATTGGTGCATCAGTCGGTCTTCTAACGGCACTCGTTATTCCGAACGGCCCATCTGTTTCCGCCGCAATCGTTGTCGGTGTTGTCGCTTCACTGGTTGCAACTGCGCCGATGAAGTGGCACATCGTGATTATTTTAGGAATAGTTCTTGGATTCTTGATAGGAACTTGGACGCTCGTTCCGGCAGCGCTGATCGGCGCTGTCGTTGCTCGGCTCATTCCACGTTGGGGTGATCGGGTTTCTATTCCGGCCCACTCAGGCTGACAAATGCCGACGGTATGCGCTTAACTAAGTCCATGCGCGCTGCCTTCTACGAAAAAACCGGTCCCGCCTCTGAGGTTTTGCAGGTGAGTGAAGTTGCCCTACCCGAACCAGGTCCCGGTCAAGTTCGAGTCACGATTTCATTCTCAGGGATCAACCCCACCGACGTCAAAACTCGTAGCAGAGGTCTCGCGAGTATCGATGAATTTCAAATCCCCCATCAAGATGGCAGCGGAGTAATTGACGCGGTTGGCGCAGGGATTGATCCGAATCGAATTGGTGAACGTGTCTGGGTCATGCTCGCAGCGAATGGGAATCGCTATGGCACAGCAGCGCAGTACTGCATCGTCAACAGCGAACTAGCCCGGCAACTTCCCGACGCGGCTACCCTTGAACTCGGCGCAACATTGGGTGTCCCGGCGGTCACTGCTGCCTACTGTTTATTTGCCGATGGTCCGATAGCTGGTGAAAGCGTCTTGGTTAGTGGGGGAGCGGGTGCTGTTGGCCGCGCGGCGGTGCAATTAGCCAAATGGGCAGGTGCTCGCGTTTTCACAACGGTGAGTAGTGAACACAAAGCGCAGATTGCAACCGAGGCTGGAGCAGACGTGGTGGTGAACTACACCGACCCCACCGCAATCGATCAACTCAAAGACCAGGGAATTTCACGAATTGTTGAGGTAAACCTTGGGGCCAACCTCGAATTAGATCTGGCCATCTCGCAACCGGCCATGAAGGTTGTGGTCTACGCGGCCGACGGTGATGACCCGGTCCTGCCGCGTCGGGCGCTTATGACCGCATGTATCTCGATTGAATTCATGCTGCTCTACAACATCCCGGAACACAAACTCTGGCAGGCGGTTGAGTTCGTTGAAGCGGCACTCGCACAAGGTGCACTTACCCCACCACCGATCACCCTCAAACCACTGACCGAGATCGCTGCTGCACATGTCCAGATCGAAGCCGCAAGCATCAACCGGGTTTTGGTCACTCCTTAAAAAGGCGCTAGCGCTTGAGTTCAGCAAAGAGCGCCGTCACCGCACGCCAAACATCGTGAAAGGTGTTGTACATAGGCACGGGTGCGAGTCGGATGATGTCAGGATTACGCGCATCGCCGAGTACTCCATGGTTTACATACATGCGTTCAATGAGTGAAAAAGGTTCGATGGGTACTCGAATGGAAAGTTGCGCACCATGCCGATCTGAATCACTCGGAGTAATTACCTGCACATGAGCTTTCCCACCTGGCTCCGCAGGATCGAGAACAGAGATGAGTTCGCGCATGTATGACGTAAGCTGCAAACTGCGTGCACGAAGTGCCGGCATACCGATTTCGGTAAAAACGTGAAGTGCGCTCAGAGCAGGCGCCATGATGAATAATGGCGGGTTGGAAACTGCCCAGGCGTCAGCGGTTTTCATGGGATCAACAATCGGATTCATTAAGAATCGGGTTTCGGGTTTATTCGACCACCAACCTTCAAGCCTTGGGATTGTGCCAGCATGATGCTTTTCGTGGATGAACGCTCCGGCTACGGATCCTGGTCCAGCGTTGAGATATTTATAGGAACACCAAATAGCAAAATCAACATTCCAATCGTGAAGGTGCATGGGAATATTCCCGGCCGCATGTGCGAGATCCCAGCCTGCATAAGCACCAACGTCGTGCGCGACGGCGGTGATCGCAGGGATGTCCATGAATTCACCGGTGTAGTAGTTGACGGCGCCAAATAAAGTTGTGGCTATCTCATCACCACGTTCGCGAAGTACTGCAACAACATCCTCGGTTCTTAAACTGTCCTCACCTTCACGCGGCTTTAAACGAATCACATCCTTGTCAGGGTGACCTCCACGAAAAGCAATATGTGAACGAATCGCATACGAGTCTGAAGAAAATGCGTAATCCTCCATAATTATTTTTCGTCGACGATCATGTGGTTGATAAAAACTCGCCAACAGCATGTGAATGTTGACGGTGAGGCTGTTCATCATGACTGTCTCGTCAGGCTTGGCGCCAATAATTGGGGCAGATTCTTGAGCTAACAGTGACGGGAACTCCATCCAGGGGTTCGCGCCATGGGAATGACCGCGGACGGCAAGGGTTGCCCACGAGTCAAGTTCCTGATCCATGGCTGCCTTCGTAGATTTGGGTTGCAGCCCCAAGGAGTTTCCGGCCATGTAGGAAATCGGGTTACCGTTTGCATCTGTGGGAAGTAGGTAATGATCTCGGGCAAGTGGATGATCAAGTTCACGATCCCGGTGAAGGGCGTATTCCTCGCTCGCAAACTCAGCCTGGGTGCTCACCCCACCAGTCTCTCGCATCTAGTCTCCGGCGCTCGCCCCACCTCGCATCTCCAACGTAGACTCAAACCCATGAATACCGGGTTGGGAGAGGGAGTCGCCTCATGGACCTAATTTTCCCGGGAGCTATCTACCCTGAACAGGTTGAAGGTCTTGCTTGGTGGCCACTGTTGCTCGTGGCTATAACTTTGATTGTTTTCAATATCGTGAGCAACCGGGTAGCGCCGCAAGCTCACTATCTCCTCTGGGCATTTGTCGGCTCGGTTGTGCTCCTTGCAATCGGTTTGCTCGACGGTAATGACTTCACCGATATGGGCTTGGGCTTCTCCTACATTCTGCCCGGGCTGATCTGGGCTGGGGTTTCGATTGTGGCTGTTACTTTGGTCTATCTGATCGGGTCGATTTTTAAAAAAACTCGTGAGGCTTTTGCCGATGAACGAGTCGGGGCACTTTCCGGTGGTCGGCTACTTTTTCAATCACTGGTAGAGGTTCCGCTAGGAACGGTTTTCTTTGAAGAGATCGCATTTCGGGCGGTTTTGTTTTCGATGCTCGCCCGACGCTTTGACCTCACCACCGCAATTGTTGTTTCGGCAATCTTGTTTGGGCTCTGGCATATTTTGCCGAGCATCGGCACCCACGAGAACAATCCGGCTTTGGGTGGGGTGGTTGGCTCAGGGCGAAGGGGAAATATTTTGGGTGTGCTGGCCAGCGTTCTCACCACCACGTTGGCGGGTGTTTTATTCACCCTCATGAGGATTTTTTCAGGCAGTGTGATCGCGCCGATGGGGTTCCATTGGGCGACCAATGGCTTGGGTTACGCTTTTTCTTGGATCCTGCTTCGATCCCGTCGACGTAGTTCACGGATCAACCCAAAGAACAATCCAGGGGGTGAATGACAAGCATGTCATTTAAGGAATACGATAGGGACCCCGAAGAGGAAACCCTCGAGGGCAGCGAGCACGCCAGTTTTTTGGAGGAAAATCACATGTACCAAGCCGCAAGTGGGAATCCCCTTTCCGGTCCCTCTGGTGCAGAGTTCCCGCAGCTGTCTGATCGCGATCAGGCGATTCTCGGCTTTGAGCGTCAGTGGTGGAAGTACTCCGGTGCAAAGGAAGCGGCAATTCGCGAACTTTTCGACATGAGCTCAACCCGTTACTACCAGTTGATTAACACTTTGATTGACACCCCAGAAGCCTTGGAATTTGACCCCATGTTGGTTAAGCGCCTACGTCGGATGCGTTCAAGTCGCCAGGCAGCTCGCACCGCAAATCGCGCGAATATTCGTTAACTTCCTGAGTGTTTTATCACTTTCTTAACCGGAAACACGCGCATCTAGGTCTAGCATTTTGTTTCATAGGTAATGCGACTTACGATGTGTCATTAGGTCGACTGTTTGTTTGTCTAGGAGAGTGAATCATTGTGCGCCAGCGATCATTGGGTGCGTTCGGCTTATTGAAGAGAGGGCAGGCCGCAAAAGGTTGCGTATCCGCGATCGCCGCAGCACTTATCGCTGGCTCCTTGCTGGCTGCACCAGCCCAAGCTGCGCCTCGAGAAATAGTTGTATGGGTTGACGCACAATACAAAGATGCTGCGACAGCCCTATTCGCCAATGGTTACAAGAATAAAACGATCACCGTCACTGCGCGCGATATGTCAACAATCGCCCTCGACCTTCAAAAAATTGATCCTAATAGAGCCCCCGACATTGTGTTAGTTGACGGAGAACAGGTAGGGGAACTCGCAAACAATGAACTCATTGCTCCAATTGAAATTTCTGCCGCTACCTCGCGTGCACTCTCCAGTGTCGCAATCAACACTTTCAAAGTTGGCACCTCGCTTTACGGCACCCCAATCCAGCGCCAAAGTGTGGCACTCGTGACCAATGCGGAAATGATTCCTACCGCCCCCACGACCTTCAAGAAGTTGTCGAATATGGCCTTGAAGCTTGTCGCTGATGGCCGGGCCGAAATAGGCTTTGCGCTCGCGCAAGGCTTAGATGGCAACGCGTATTCAACTTACCCGCTCTTCGCCGGCCTCGGCGGTTTCGCTTTTGGAACAACCGCGACAGGAAGCTACAACCCCACCAGAATCGGAATCAACAATAAGAAGTTTGTGAAAAACCAGTCTCAAATTGATACATGGAATGCAAGTGGGTTGATCGATTCTAATCTGAGCGAAGAGGAGGCACGCATCGCTTTCACTTCGGGTCGGGCACCGTTCTGGCTCACCAGTCCGGAGGAAATCGTGAATCTAAAAACAGTCACATTCCGTTATCGAATCACTCAGGTCCCCAACATCGTAAAAGGAATAAATGCGGCGCCGCTTATGAAATCAATTGGTTTCGCGGTTACCTCCTTCGCCCAGACGCATAGAGTTCTGCCGGCCGCCAAGGACATCGTCGAAAATCAAATCACGACCACAACTGCGCAAACAGCCTTCTATGCTAAATCCCCGTATGTTGGCCTGCCCGCAAATTCAGTCGCGGCGGCTGCAACACCGGACCGCGTATTACTGGCATTCGGATCGGCAGCACTCGGAGCTGCCCCGTACCCCAATATTCCCGAATGGGGTCAGGTTTCCCTTGCACTCGGCGGCGCATGGCGCGATAGCACCCGTGGCGTAACTGCAGTCAAAGCCGCGACAGCATTCGCCGCTGCCCAAGCTCAAGCCGTAACGGCGCTCACTCCTGTACCAGAGCCAACTCTCACGCCGACAATCCCTTAATCACGTCATTTCGAGCGCCAGCTGGCACCTCAACGCGTCCCCACCCACCCCAAAAGGCTAATTTACCCACTGGCCTGAACAGGGCCATTCGGTCGATTCATAGGGGGATCGGGCTCGAATTTGCCATCGGATTTGCACTCTCACCCCGAGAGTGCTAACTTTTCCATTAGCACTCTCACCATGAGAGTGACAACTCAAAGAACCTAAATTACGGCAGTTTCCGAAAGGAACACTCTCATGGCAAAAATGATTTCATTCGACGAGGAAGCCCGTCGTGCACTTGAGCGCGGAATGAACGTGCTCGCTGACGCAGTCAAAGTGACGCTTGGCCCCAAAGGACGCAACGTTGTTTTGGAGAAGAAGTGGGGAGCCCCCACGATCACCAATGACGGTGTATCCATTGCAAAAGAAATTGATCTCGAAGATCCATACGAAAGGATCGGCGCAGAACTGGTCAAGGAAGTTGCCAAAAAGACAGATGACGTCGCTGGCGACGGAACAACCACCGCAACCGTTCTCGCCCAGGCACTCGTCCGTGAAGGTCTACGTAACGTAGCCGCCGGCGCAAACCCGATGGGTCTGAAAAAGGGCATCGAGCGTGCAGTTGCCGTTGTGTGCGACGAACTTCTCGCAATGGCCAAAGATGTAGAGACCAAGGAACAGATTGCATCAACAGCAGCAATCTCCGCCGGTGGCGACCAAGAAGTTGGCGAACTCATTGCAGAAGCAATGGACAAGGTCGGCAAAGAAGGCGTAATCACGGTCGAAGAAAGCCAGACATTCGGACTCGAACTCGAGCTCACCGAAGGTATGCGCTTTGACAAGGGTTACATCTCCCCTTACTTCGTCACCGACACCGAGCGCATGGAAACAGTTCTCGAAGACGCCTACGTCTTGATCGCTAACTCTAAGATCTCTGCTGTCAAAGATGTTCTGCCAATTCTTGAAAAGGTAATGCAGAGCGGCAAGCCACTCATGATCATCGCTGAAGATGTTGAAGGCGAAGCACTCGCAACTCTCGTCGTGAACAAGATCCGTGGCACCTTCAGAAGCGTCTCGGTCAAGGCCCCAGGCTTTGGCGATCGCCGCAAGGCAATGCTGCAGGACATCGCGATTCTCACCGGTGGCCAGGTCATCAGTGAAGAAGTTGGTCTCAAGCTGGACACCACAACATTGGATCTTCTTGGCCGCGCCCGTAAGGTCGTTGTCACCAAGGATGAAACAACAATTGTTGAAGGTGCCGGTAACGCTGAACAGATTCAGGGCCGTGTTAACCAGATTCGCGCCGAAATCGACAAGAGTGACAGTGACTACGATCGCGAGAAGTTGCAGGAGCGTTTGGCGAAACTTGCCGGTGGCGTTGCAGTTATCAAGGTCGGTGCGGCCACCGAAGTTGAACTCAAGGAGCGCAAGCACCGCATCGAAGACGCTGTTCGTAACGCAAAGGCTGCAGTCGAGGAGGGTATCGTGCCCGGAGGCGGCGTTGCACTAATTCAGGCAATGAAGCTCGCCGGAAGCAAGATTGATGCACTGGGCCTCACCGAGGAACAAGCAGTCGGCGCAAACATTGTTCGCGTCGCTGTCAGCGCTCCGTTGAAGCAGATTGCCGAGAATGCTGGACTTGAAGGTGGAGTTGTCGTGGAGAAAGTCCGCGAGCTACCTGCAGGCCAGGGTCTCAATGCTGCAACTGGCGAGTACGTCGACATGATCGCGGCCGGGATTATTGATCCTGCCAAGGTCACCCGCTCAGCACTACAGAATGCTGCATCCATTGCAGCCCTGTTCCTCACAACCGAGGTTGTTATTGCTGAGAAGCCAGAAAAGTCCGCTCCTGCAATGGGCGGCGGCGGCGACATGGGTGGCATGGACTTCTAGTCCCTGCAAGAACCCAATTAGTTCCCGGTAGGGGAGCAACTCACATAATGAGTTGCTCCCCTACTTTTTTCGCCAACCACCCTCGGCCACCAGCATTCCGAGTACTCTGTAACTGACGTTCTGGGAAAGGGGACTGCTCCATGAACAGTGTTCAGCCCGCGAATCAACCCGCTCGTCAGATCGAGGCCATTAGGCGCGATCATTTCAAGATTTTTGAATCTCGCGCATATTTAAATTCATGCTCCCAAGGTGCACTAGCCAATGAAGTGCGAGCGGCTTATGACCGATACCTCGACCAGCTGGAGGAATTCGGATCGCTTTGGGAAACTTGGGTTGGGGTACAAGAAGACGTGCGCGGGCAGATCGCCTCATTGTTTTCAACACAATCCGATCAAGTTGCCGTGACAACAAGTGCCTCCGCCGCGATGAACGCGATAGCAAGTTGCTTTGATTTTCGAAACGGTCCGAGCAAGGTGTTAACAACATCCCTTGAATTTCCCACCATCGGTCACATCTGGCACGCCCAAGAGCGCAACGGAGCGGAGATTGTCCATGTGCCGGCCGACCCTGATCATCGTTTACCCGCTGAGCGCATCGCTGCAGCAATCGACAACAACACCGCGATTGTCTCTATCACTCATGTCTGCTACCGAAACGGTGCAATGAATGACATCCGGTCGATCGTTAAAGCCGCCCACGACCGCGGTGTACCCGTTCTCGTTGACGCCTATCAATCAACGGGGGCCGTTCCCATTGACTTCGAGGACCTCGGAGCTGATTTCCTACTCGGCGGAGTTCTCAAATACATGTTGGGAAGCCCTGGGATTGGTTTTGCTTTAGTGAACAATAAGGCGCTAGCAGAATTCATCTCGACAGAGTTCATCCCGACAACCACAGGGTGGTTTGCGGCACGCGATATTTTCTCGATGGACATCTATAAATACGATCCGGCAAAAGATGCTCGAAGATTCGAAGCCGGAACCCCAAATGTTCCAAGCATGTATGCCGCACAAGCAGGGTTAAAGTTTTTGCTTGAGGTGGGCGTCAATAATGCCTGGGATATCTCAAGTCAGTTACATGATCAACTTCGCTCAGGTGTTAACGAACTTGGTGGAGTGTGCGTAACGCCAGAACACCCAGGTGAACACGGCCCGATGCTGGCGGTTGCATCCGTTGACGAGCATGCATTGGTCGATGCAATGGCTCAAGACAATGTAGTGGTTTCAAGCCGTGATGGAAACGTCAGAATCAGTCCTCATTTTTACAACAACAGTAAAGACGTCGAGATGGCCTTAGCGTCAATGGCCAAAAATCGACATCTGCTTGCCAACCGGTAGATTACGGGGATGGAACTGCTCGGATCATTTATTTTCGTAGCGATTGATGGCGCGGAAGTAAGTCTCAAAAGCGGAAGTTCGCGACTCATGAATGTTGACATCAAAGCGCCCGTGCGCTCAGGATCACTTCATATTATTGATTCGATCGCGACCATGAATTTGGTATTGGCTCTGGACAAACTCAAGACGGGAAACTTCCTCACGGATGCTGCCGCCAGGACTTTCATTAGTGGCTACAAAGCCCAGGACCTCGTTTTTAGTGGTTCAGGGCCGCACAATGGCAATGCATATGACGTGTTGGGAAACGCTGTAGCCGGGGAGATTGATGTCCAGCTATCCATCATTCTCACGTCAGTGGGGAATTCGGAGCAGCCAGAAGTGGAACTAACGGGTTCCGCGCAATTCGGCACGGTACACATCCCACTGCCAGGTATCGGAACCGTAGAAAACATGAATATCGAAATTGATGCTCAATTGGCTGTTCGCAAGGCTTGATCCCCTCGCCAGTGCTTCGGTGCTTTACATGCCAGGTGAGAGTTCAGCGGAATCAATAATGCGATACGAGTAGCCCTGCTCCGCCAAAAAGCGTTGCCGGTGTTGGGCAAAGTCTGCATCCAAGGTGTCGCGGGTGACAACCGAATAGAAGTGTGCGGTTCGCCCGTCAAACTTGGGTCGCAAAATCCGACCGAGGCGTTGGGCCTCTTCCTGGCGGGAACCAAATGATCCGCTTACTTGAATCGCGACGGTTGCCTCGGGGAGGTCAATTGAGAAGTTTGCAACCTTGCTCACGACAAGCAGGTTCACTTCACCCGTTCGGAACGCATGGTAAAGGCGCTCACGCTCTTTTACGCTCGTTGCACCGGTAATCACCGGAGCACCAAGGTGCTCACCGAGTTCTGCTAATTGATCGAGGAATTGACCGATCACAAGGATTTGTTCACCTTCATGCTTGTGTACGAGTTGTTCGACAATCTCGATCTTTTCAGCAGCACTGGCTGCCATGCGATATTTGTCCTCTTGCTCGGCAACGGCATAGGCCATGCGATCAGGTTCGGGCATGGTGACTCGAACTTCTACACAATCCGCTGGCGCGATGTAACCCTGATTTTCAATCTCTTTCCAAGGAGCGTCATATCTTTTAGGACCGATTAGGGAGAACACATCAGACTCTCGTCCGTCTTCACGGACCAGAGTTGCTGTTAGGCCAAGGCGACGTCGCGATTGAATGTCTGCGGTGAAGCGAAAAATTGGGGCAGGGAGCAGGTGGACTTCATCATAAATAATCAAGCCCCAGTCACGTGAATCAAATACCTCGAGATGCGTGTAAATTCCCTGGCGTTTTGTTGTCATCACCTGGTAGGTAGCAATTGTGATGGGACGAATTTCCTTTTTGGCGCCGGAGTATTCGCCAATTTCGTCAGGGGTCAGCGTGGTTCGCTTGAGTAGCTCATCCCTCCACTGGCGGGCGCTTACCGTATTTGTCACCAGAATCAAGGTCGTCGCTTGTGCCCGATACATGGCCAAAGCACCAACCAGAGTTTTTCCGGCACCGCAGGGTAGGACCACAACTCCCGAACCACCGTGCCAAAAACCATCAGCCGCGTGGGTTTGATATTCGCGTGCTTCCCAGTCGTTACGCAGTGAAATCGCATGACGTTCACCATCAACGTAACCGGCGACATCTTCGGCAGGCCACCCGAGTTTTACCAGAGCTTGTTTCAGATGGCCGCGTTCACTGGGATGAACGACAACGGTGGTGTCATCAATTCTGGCACCGAGAAGCGGTGCAACCTTCTTGCTTTTGAGGACCTCTTCGAGAACGGCAACATCGAGTGCTTGAAGGATCAGGCCGTTCGCTGGATCGCTGTTAATCTGCAGGCGGCCGTAACGCGACATGGTCTCGGCGATGTCAATGAGTAGTGCGTTCGAAACTGTGTAGCGCGAGTACCTAATGAGCGTGTCGATCACACTCTCGGCATCGTGGCCGGCTGCCCGGGCATTCCACAGGCCAAGCGGAGTGAGTCGATAGGTGTGAATGTGTTCGGGTGCACGTTCAAGTTCGGCAAATGGGGCAATTGCCTTACGGCAGGCAGCGGAATCAGGGTGATCAACCTCAAGGAGCATGGTCTTATCACTTTGTACGATGAGGGGTCCGTCGGTCATATCCTGCTCTCCGGTAGCTGTGCTCGATGCTGGCGAACAGGCAACCTTACCGTGCTACGGCTCAAGGGGCTGCTGCTGGCTGGAACTGAAGAGGTAGTTCCCTAGCGAGTGGCCAGTAGTTTCATCAGCATTTTCGACAGAAGTTCCACTCGGTGAGGAATCGCACTCGCAGACGCCCATTCACAGTCGGCGTGCGCCCCATCTCCTACGGCCCCCATTCCGTCGATTGTGGGGACGCCTGCGGCCGCGGTGAGATTGCCGTCACTCGCTCCACCCACGGCGCATTCCATGAGTTCGGGTAAACCCAGTTCGCGATTGGTGACTTGGGCGAGGGTGAATAACTCGGAACTCATGGTCGATTCCATTGCTGGTCGGTCGATTCCGCCGACGACTTCAATTCTGACCGGCAGGGTTGAAGTTGTTGAAACGGTTGACGTGAATGTACGGATTAGGTAGTCAACGCGTTCCTGTTCTGCGCGATCCCAAGCGCGGACATCAACATGGACTTCGGCGAGATGAGGAACGGTATTTGTCGTTGTGCCTGAATTACTGACGGTTGGAGTTACGGAAGTTTCACATTCTTTACTCGCCCAGCGCTGGGTCGCGAGAATAAACTCGGCCGCAGCCACAAGTGCATTGACCCCGCGATCTGGATCAAGGCCAGCATGAGAGGAAACTCCATGGAAACGCATCAAATAATTTGATGTTCCCTTGCGCCGAGTTTTGAGTGCACCGTCGAGTGACGGTTCCAGAACGATCACAGCTTTGGCCTTCGCAATTGATTGCGCGATTAATTCGCGTGAGGCGTGGGATCCGGTTTCTTCGTCGGTCGTTAACAGCATGCCCACACCGCTTGACTCGGTGATCCCGGAATCTTTGAGAGCTGCCCAACCTTGAACGACCCCCGCCTTCATGTCGAAGACACCGGGACCAGTTATGCGGTCATCGGTGATGGCGAATGGAATTCTCGACAAGGTTCCTATTGGCCAAACGGTGTCAAGGTGACCTAATAGCAGGATTTCAGGTTGATCCGGTCCCCATCGCCAAACGGGACGACCATCGTGAATCTCCACTCTGGAACGAGTGGGTAGCCAGTCATCTGCGAGTACTTGGGCGAGTTGGGTAATGGAGTGCGCGGATTCCAGGTTGCTGGTGGGCGACTCACATTCAACGAGTGCTCGAAGCGTCGCCAGCATGGCGGGCAGGTTAGCCGAAGGGTTGGCGGGCAAGTTGGCCGAGAATTCGGATTGCGTGGCCATGGGCTCTCCTCGAGAGGGGTGTGAAGCGCGGCAGATACGGTTGCTTCGCGCCTGAGCATATTGCCAGGGAAGATGTGGCCATCTCTTGGTGGTGGAACGCCGGTACCGCCACAACTGATTCGACCGAGGACTAACTATTGATTTCATTCATTTTTGCGGGTGCAATTCCGCTGATGCGCGAGATGGCAAAAGTTCGCACGTTGGCACTTCCGTGATCAAATGCTGTCATGGTGCCGTCACCCATACGAATTGGTTCAACGATCTGCGTGCTTGTGCTGCCGTCTGCTTCCGCGTAACCGATCCATACTGCGGTGTGGTGCTCCTGGGCACTTTTGAGTAGAGCGATGAGAGCAGAAGTGTTGAGTGAAAACACTTCTTCGGGCTCGGCCAGATTTGCCTCGGTTACCTCGCCTTTGAGGAGTGCTCTGGCAATACGCGCAGCCTCACGTTCGGTAATTCGCCGTGAATGGCGACCCAGCCGCGCTGCTGTTGCCGCTTTAGGCTTTGATTCGGAATCTTCGAGGACAACTTCCGTCGCGTTCTCAATGAGATAGGTCAAGGGTTGTGGAATTGATCCTTTGATCCATTGCCCAAAAAACTCATTGAAGTCCTGTGACTTCCATCCGGCCTGCATGCCGCGCTCAATCGTGTCGGCGGTAAATCGATAAACACTTGCTGCCCCACGGCTTTCGACATCGGCGATTGCATGTAATTTTTCGCCAACTTCCAGGGGGAGTGGTCCAGCCGCTATGACCGTTAAGTCTCCTTGAATAAGGAAATCAGATACCTCTGCTGGAAGTTTGAGGGCTGATCCGGCGACCGGAGCATCATCTGCTGTGATTCCAATGCCTGCTTCGCACAAAATTTCACCGTGAGCAATTCCAATCCATTCTGCTTCGCGCAGGGTGACTTTGGCGACTTCCTCTCGGCGGGCCCCGCGCCTCCGTGGGTAGAAGTGGTCAAGCGCTTTGACAAATAGTTTCCAGTGCTTCGTCGCAGCAGCGTCAGTGTTTTCATTCCACCATTGCAGTGTGCGAAGAGTTTGCCAGCGCATGACACCGACGGTGGGTGATTCACCACTTCCCGAGAGAGGTTTATTGCCTTCACTACCAAGTAGTGGAAGATCAAGCCAGGCTTGAGCGAGTACGACCCACTGCGATTCTTTTGACTTATTACGCCAAGCCTCATATTTTGTCGTGACTTCCCATTGCAAAGAAGTCGTTAGTGCTATGAGTCCAGCGTGATACAGAACTTCAATCAGTAGGCAAGCTTCGTTCAATGGGATTGCCAGAAACTTTGCAAGTTGATCAACATCTTTTGTTGCGATACCACCGGAGCGAAGTGCAGTTAGCGGTGCAGTTCGGAAAATATAAAGTGCGTCATGTGCCAATGACATAAATGTGTATGCGGCAAGACCTGACTGCATTTGTAAATCCTGTTTCGGGGCGGCGCCTTTTGATTCGGGGGGAACAGGAACAACGAGAGCATCTGAGTAACCCTCATTTAAAGTGTCGCGCACAGAAGTCACAGCGCTGAGTGAGTCGGGCAATCCCCAAACCAGACCCAATTTGAGCAGTACTTCAATCTCTACCCCAAGGTGTCCCGCGACAAGGGGATCAACGGACTCAGAGAGCGTATCGCTGCTCATCGAGTTTTCGCGAAGGGTAAACAAGACGTGTAATTGCGGTGCCGACAAAATATCTAGAGTTCGACTTACCGAAGGTGTCGCGGTTGCACGTCTGGCCAAACTAGAGATATCGGCGGGTGCTGGGTGAGCCAAATCTGGGCGACCCAAAAAAAGTTCAGTAAGTTCAACTTCGCTGCGACCGCGCAATGAGTCGGCCAGGCTTCGTGGACGGCTAGTGCTCATTCGCTTTGTGACCCCGATGGTTTAGTGGACATTGACGATTGAGTGGGGTGGGACGAAGGGGTCGAGCGAGTCGAGCGAGTCGAGCGAGAACGGGCCGACATGGTGAGCCCAACTAGAACTGTGGCTAGGCCAACCCCCGAGATCATCGATAAAAACCACCAAGTACTTGAAAGTTCAATGTCACTGACGAGCGGCAGTATCGCAATCAAGGATGCGATAATTCCAACGATCGTGAGGATCGCTCCCACTTTGATTACGCGTTGCGCTCGCGTTACTTTCGCACTTACGGCGCTTTCGGGCATCCCATTAGTCTAGGCCCTCATGGTTAGACCACCAGATCCGGAACCAAAGGGTGACTGCGATAACCTTGAGGACACTCCGTTGGGGGGTGGAAGTGCGTTATGGAGAGAGTGGGGCGAGCCGTGCCTACAGGAACAGTTAAGTGGTACGACGCAGAAAAGGGCTTCGGCTTTATTTCAAGCGATGAAGGCGAAGACGTCTTCGTTCACGTCTCAACCCTGCCCACCGGTGTTACCGCGTTAAAGCCGGGCACCAAACTCGATTTTGGAATTGTTGACGGGCGCCGGGGCAAGCAAGCTTTGACGGTGACTATTTTGAGTGAACCGGCATCAGTGGTCAAAGGTCACCGCAAAAAGGCCGACGACATGGCAATTATGTTAGAAGACGTCATTAAATTACTCGACAGCGTGAGTAATCAACTGCGTCGTGGTAAGTACCCGACCGATGCCATGGCTCAGAAAACTGCTTTGGTGTTGCGCGCGGTCGCTGACGATCTAGATATTTAGTACAAGTTTTCCTTGCACGTCGCCGTGCAGCATTGACTCGAATGCGACTCGGGCTTGCTGAATTGGCATTACTCGATCAATCACAGGCCTTGTTTTGGTGCGCTCCATTAATTCAAGTAACTCAACCAAGTCACTTCGTGACCCCATGGTCGAACCGTTAATTGAAAGTTGCAGAAAGAAAACCCGGTTGAGGTCTGCCGGTGGCATTGCGCCGCTTGTTGCGCCAGAGACGACTATTGTTCCGCCGGGGCGAAGGGATCGAAGTGAGTGCGACCAGGTTGCTTCACCTACGGTTTCAATGACCGCATCAACTTTTCCGGGCAATTTCGCATTCGATTCAAATACCTGATCTGCACCGAGTCCAGTAGCAAATGCACGCTTGTTCTCATCACGTGAAGTCGCCCAAACATTGAGACCCAGGGCTTTCGCCAAGATAATTGCGGCTGTAGCAACGCCGCCGCCTGCACCTTGAATGAGAACGGTGTCACCGGGTTGCGTGTTAGAACGCTTTGCCAGCATTCGATACGCCGTCAGATAAGCCGTTGGTAGGCACGAAGCTTCCTCAAAACTAATCGATGCCGGTTTGTCCAAAAGATTCTGGGCCGGGACACGAACACGCTCCGCGAGCGTCCCCGGGTACAACTCACTTAGCAGAGTGCGATGAACATCAAGGGTTTCGTCGAAGACTTTTCCATCGGAAGTATGGGAGTCACCAATCACCGCGTGCACGACTACCTCGCGACCGTCATCGGTTACACCGGCTGCGTCACTTCCCAAGATCATCGGAACTCGATCGGCTTTGAGTGCTTGACCCTTTAAGGACCAGACATCGTGGTGATTAAGACTGGCACTTTTCACGTTAACCGTTACCCATTCCTGGGGAGTCTCCGGTTCTGGAATTTCACCGACGGTTAGTGCATCGAGGGGGTTGTCAGGATTGACCGAGTGTGCATAAACGGCAAACATCTTGCTCCTTAACTTGCCTGATCCAATTTGAAAACCCAGATGCCACGGGCACCGACACCGCTGCTAGCAACGATTTGCAGAAGCACACCTTCAGCAGGGATCTCCTGGGCATCAGGGAATGTGAAGCGGTAATAAAGGCTCGTAATCGGGTTTTCGGTCAAACGTTGATTACCGAGCACCACAAACCAACCTGTTTCTGCAACAACCGGATCCACGCTAATTCCCACGGTATCGCCAGGAAAGACTGAGACGACTGAAACTGCATCGCCGGTTGCCGCTTGGGCTATCAAGTCTTGGGCGCAGTCCCCGGCACCGAGCTCTTCAGCGCCAAATGCCCAACAGGTTGCCTGCCGGTTTTGGCTATTGGACCCCGAGAAGACGGTGGCGTTGGGTAGAGGTTTTGTACAACCGGAAAGAACCAGCAATGCCGAGACGGTCAGGGTCAGGAGGGCAGCGCCCTTGCGAAACTGTGGGGTCATGGCGGTGACATTACCCGCTGTTCCCTCCCGCCCGCCTCATGGGAGAGACTTGGGGAGTGAGTACGCAACTGTCAGCCCTAGCCACAGCCGCTGAGGCACCAAATGTGGGTGTGGATCCAACATTTGTCTCTGCAGTAGATGAGGCAAAAGCCGCTGCAATTGTTGAAGCCGGCAATTCAGCTTTCATCGGTGAACACCTTGGATTGGTCATGGAAGCCGAGAACCTGGCAACCCACCTGTTTCAATGCACGAATAAGGCATATGTGGGTTGGCAGTGGGCCGTCACGCTTGCGGTTGCTCCAAAGAGCAAGTCCAAGGTCACCGTAACTGACGTTGTTCTGCTTCCAGGGCCTGACTCGATCCTAGCGCCGCCCTGGCTTCCCTGGAGTGAGCGAATTCAACCCGGAGACCTCAGCCCCGGTGACGTACTCCCAGCGGACGCGCAAGACGAGCGGCTCGTCGTGGGCTTTGCCGAATTTTTTGCTAGTGACGTAGACGAGGACTTTGAATACGTTGAGGAATATCGGGGCATCATGTCCGGTTGGGAATTGGGACTTGGTCGGGCTCGAGTACTTTCCGTTGTTGGGCGCGAGCAGGCCGCGGATCGCTGGCACAGCAGCGAATTCGGTCCCGCAACCGAAATGGCGCGACTAGCGCCAGCATCCTGTGACAGTTGCGGTTTTCACAACTCCTTAGCGGGTCCACTCGGGCAAGCTTTTGCCGTATGCACCAACGCACTCTCGCCGGCTGACGGCCGCATCGTCTCATTGAGTTTTGGTTGCGGTGCACACTCTGGCACCGTTGATCCAGGGTTTTATCCCGTTGAACGCGAAGGCTCAACGAGCATCGAGTAGAGAACTTCGTCGACTGCTCAATTAACTCTTAACTTTCCAGTCGGAGCCTGCGATTACGTCGGTGTAAAAAAGCCAAACCCAAGACTCCGGTCACGCTGGCGATCAGTCCGACACCGAACCACCAAACCGTAATGCCCGATGAACTCCCCGTGTTACCAGTCGGTGAGATCGGCTCAGCGAGTGCGATTACAGTCGTCGAAATGATTGCAATTACGGTGCCTATTCGTACCGGCAAAATCGCGTTGAAATCGGATGTGGCCATGCGGAAAGAGTAACGGCAAATAGGTCGGATGGGAATCATTGCTTTAAGGTTAGGGAATGACTCCAGGATTTCGAAGAATCGTCACCATAGTGGTGCTCGTGGCGCTCATTGGAAGTGTTTTTGTTGCAGCGATTGCGTCAATCTGATTCGTAAGTTTGGCTCTGTCGCTCTCCTGATGATGCTGGTGCTCGCACCGGCAGGCCCGGCTGCAGCCTCGACCGCGCCAGACGTGATGTGTGAATTCACCGATCTGCGTTTGAGCGAAATCAGTGGAATGGCGCCCTCGGCATTGCACCGAGGTGTCATGTGGGTTCATAACGATTCAGGCGATGACGCCAAGTTGTATGCGCTCAAGCTCAACGACTGTTCCATCGAGGGCGAACTCAGTCTTCAGGGTGTTTCTGCACGTGACTTTGAAGGCTTAGCCGCGGGGGTGGACCCTAAAGGGCGCCCAGTTCTGTGGGTTGGTGACATTGGGGACAATCGAGATTCGTGGAGTGATGTCTCGATCTACCAAATTCGGGAACCAAAAAAACTTGGCAATACGAGTGCGCAGGTGATCAGATATCGGTTTACCTATGATGACCGGCCGCATAACGCCGAAACAATTCTTGCTGACCCCCAATCTCAACAGATCTGGATCGTTACCAAGCAATTAGCCAGTGGTTCGATTTACGCGCTACCGAAAAAAATGAAAAAGTCTGGAATAAACATCGCCGAAAAAATTGGTTCGGCCTCAGGGCTGATAACCGATGGTGCGATGAAACCTGACGGAAGCGGGTTTGTTCTTCGCGACTACTTCGATACACAGTTCTTTAATGGGCGTCCTGCTGGTGAACTTGTTCAAGACATTGAGTTACCCGCTCAACCACAAGGGGAAGCTATTGCTTGGCTACCGGGTGAGAATGCGGTTGTGATTGCAAGTGAAGGCGATAACCGACTTCTGCGTGTGCCGGGGCCTAGCGTGGTCGCGCCGAGCCGATCACAAGAACCCGAGCAAACACCCGAGCAAACACCCGAGCAAACACCAGCAGCGGTGCAGGGTCAATCAATAAATTACGTGACGCTGGTAGGTGTTGTTTCAGGTGTGATTGTGTTGGTGACGGGCTTGATAAGTATCAGGAAGAGACCCAAAAATAGGAGAATGGGAAGTGCTAAGAAGGCTGAATGAACCCCGATTGCATCGGCTAAGGCGCCAAGTGCAAATGGCCCAACCCCACCTGCAGAGGCACCGGCAACGGCTCCTAATGCGGTTGCTCGGTCGTTCTGACCGCCAGAGGCCAGCACTGCCCGACTGAGCCCTAGTGGCCAGAAAATGGCGACGCCGATTCCGCTAATAACCAATCCGCCAATCATGATCGGGGCAGAGGTGTTCAGCCACACAATGAGCCAACCCGAACTTGCGATGAGTACAGCGATACTCAGAATCCGGTCCACGGGAAAGTACTCCGCAAATCGGGAACCAATTAACCGACCGATGAAAATGCCGAATGTTAAAGCGCCAACAGTGGCGGCAGCCGCACCAGCTTCAAGTCCACCGCGATCTCGCAATAGATCGACACTCCACAAGGTCAAGATGAATTCAGAGCTGATCAAAATAAATAGGGTGCCCAGCGCCCACCAAAACCGGCGGGGGAAAGGAACTTTCAGGGTCTCTCGGATCTGTTCGTCCACAGGCACCCGGAACGCGGGAAGGTTGTTTCGCATCAGGAGCAAACCGACCAGTAGACCAAGGAGTGTGATCCACACACCAAATCGCCAGCCAAGAAAAATTCCGACACCCACTCCTACCGCGATAGGTGCGATCGCTCCCGAGAGAGCTGCGACGGCGTTAGCTTCGGTTACCGAAGCCGGACCGGCTTCCTTCTGGTGGTCAAAGAGAAAAGCAATCGCACCGACAATGATTGCCGAACCAAAAAAGGATGCTACGAACGAGCCTGAAAGTGTCAAGATTATTCCGCCGGGGGCTGTGTAGAGAAGAACTCCGGCTGCAAGGCCAGCAACGGAAAAAATGATGAATCGCTCCCGACCTAGTTTCACAATCAAACGGGCGGCAATCAGTCCAGCGATGATTCCACCAACGGAAAGAACTATGACATGCAGACTCGCAATGGTGCGCGAGGTTCCCTGTTCATCTCTAATCAGGGCTTGGCTTGAACTAAAAGCGTAGACGAACCAAACGTATGAAGTAATGAGAATGTAACCAGCCCAGGTCGACCTATCTCGATGTGGCCTTGCGGCGACGAATTTGGTCACGACAGTTGCGCAATAACAAAATCAATCGAAGCTATCAGCGCTTTAACATCTTGTGGGTCAACTGCAGGGAAAACTGCGATGCGTAGTTGATTGCGTCCAAGCTTGCGGTAGGGCTCAGTGTCAAGAATTCCGTTCGCACGCAGTGCCTTCGTGATTGCTGTTGCATCAATTGAATCGTCAACATCGATGGTGGCAACAACGCCCGAACGTAAAGCAGGGTCGCTCACAAAGGGGCTGAGCAGGTCATTTGATTCGGCCCAAGAATAGATAAGTCCTGAGGACTCAGTGGTACGAGCCGTTGTCCAAGCCATTCCGCCGTTGGAATTAAACCAATCAACTTGTTCGGCCATCATGTAAATGGTTGCAAGTGCCGGGGTGTTGTAAGTCTGCTGGAGTAGTGAGTTCTCAATTGCTGTCATCAAGTCAAGAAAATCTGGGATCCAACGGCCGGATTCCTTGATCTCGCTAGCGCGAGCCATAGCTGCCGGTGACATGAGAGCAAGCCACAATCCACCATCTGAACCGAAACTCTTTTGTGGTGCGAAGTAGTACGTGTCAAACTCTTTGGCGTCAACCTGCAAGCCACCCGCAGCCGACGTTGCATCGATAATCATCAATGAATCTGCGTCAGCGCCAGCGACTCGTTTGGGGGTGAAAGCAACTCCGGTCGATGTTTCGTTGTGTGGAGTGCAGTAAGCATCGATTCCCGCGACCGCTTCAAAAACTGGTGCGCTTCCAGGATCTGATTTACGAATGTCTTGATCCCCGAGTTGCGGTGCCTTTTGAGCACCGGATGCAAACTTGGCACCAAATTCACCAAATGAAAGGAACTGGGCACGGTCGCGAATCAAGCTAAATGAGGCGATATCCCAGAATGCTGTTGAACCGCCGTTGCCCAAGATCACTTCGTAGCCTTCGGGAAGGTTGAACAGTTGAGCGAGTCCTTCGCGCAGGCGTTGAACCTCGTTGCGAACGGTTGACTGGCGGTGCGAAGTACCCATGTATGACCACCACACTTGGGCGAGAGCATCTGTTTGCTCCTTGCGAACTTTCGATGGACCGCTACCAAATCGCCCGTCGGTGGGAAGAAGTTCGGATGGGATCACAATGTCGCTCACGTATGGCTCCTTGGGTGGGTTCTGCTGAAATATCGCTTGAGTCTCGGAGTTTATTGCGTTGCCTGAGGGGGAGTCCCGGTGGACCGGTTGCCCGACCCGATCATTCGATCCGATTGGTGATTTCGGTCCAGACATGGTGAGATGAGGCCATGGAAAAGCCGGCGCAGGTTTCCGTACGAGACCTTCGGATTTCATATGACCTTGGGGTTCTCACCCACGACATGCTGGCCCAAAATCCATTGGACCAATTTGGTGAATGGTTCGCCCAAGCTGCGGATTCGCAGATTCTTGAGGCAAATGCAATGGTGGTTTCGACAGTCGGCCTAGATTCGCAAGGAAATGCGCGTCCGGCGTCAAGAACGGTTCTCCTCAAGGACTTCTCCGAATCGGGCTTCAGCTTCTATACGAATCTGGAGTCCGCGAAGAGTTTGGATATCGCAACTAATCCCAACGTCACACTGCTTTTCCCCTGGTATGAATTGCACCGGCAGGTAATTATTTCCGGTCGGGCGCAACTTGTCCCTAGGAATTTGGTGGAGGAGTATTTCCATTCCCGGCCACGACAGTCGCAGTTGGGTGCCTGGGCTAGCCAACAATCCACACGATTGGAAAGCAGGGAAGTACTAGATACCCAATACGCCGAATGCGAATTGCGATTTGCCGAGCAAGAAGTGATTCCGGTTCCCGATTTTTGGGGTGGTTGGCAAGTTGTTCCTTATCGGATTGAATTCTGGCAGGGTCGCGAGTCCCGTCTCCATGACCGTTTCGTTTATGAGTTACAGGGTGACTCAACCTGGAACCCGACGAGATTGAGTCCGTAACTGTCGTAGATTCCTTGACCACTGTGTAAGTTCCGGTTGTGGCAAAAATCTTCGCTGACCTAACACCATTAAAGGTCA
>Ga0247834_1002164_pt1 | contig 30677 bp, 41 predicted proteins | sample LaCruzMarch2015__8_FD_187118 | JGI IMG/M metagenome (GOLD analysis project Ga0247834, IMG submission 187118) | Freshwater microbial communities from meromictic Lake La Cruz, Castile-La Mancha, Spain - LaCruzMarch2015_12m | ecosystem: Environmental > Aquatic > Freshwater > Lake | place: Spain... | reverse complement strand
GCGTGCCACTGGGCGATGTGGGCGAGCTTACGGGCAAAGTCCGCTCGGGCCTGGACATCCGTGGAACCGATCACGCTGTCCACGCTCACGGTCACATGGCATCCGCAGGATTCGTTCACTCGCGCTCCGATCCCGCCCATCCATCCAACGAAGTCGCAGAGCTTCGCCACCCCGTCCTCGCCGTGGAGGATGGGCGACACAAACTCGCAGGGCTGTTCCCCGGTTTGATACCGGATCGAGCCGTCGCGTTCGGCTTTCCAGTAGGAGCGGTTGAAGCTCGGGGCGGCGAGGAGCGTGGATTCATTGAGGCGAAGTCCGCCGGTGACGGGACTGCCCCCGTGGTAGGAACCGACCGTGATCCCGCTCGCGGCGGGAATGGCAGTTTCCAGTTCAATTCCGAAGCGGATCTGCGTGGCTTTGATGTCTTGAGGTCTCATGGTAGTGGTTGCTGATTGCAACCCTTGCCTCGCGCAGACGGCCTCGTTGTGTCCATCGGAAATGAACGCCATATTTAACGCCCATTTTACTGATAATGAGCATATTGGCATGAAAGTTGAATAGTCCACACGGACTGCCAAGATTGCGTTTATCAGGCGTAGGAGGCCGTTTGCTGCGACCCCCACAAAAGAGTCGGCAGCCGCGGGTGGTATAGGTGGATTCCGAAATCCTCACAGATCCCAAGCCTCGCGGAACCCGACGAACTTCGGGAACCGGGGCGCATCTTTCGCGCCGCTCGGCTGGTGCTTGAACTTCACGAGCTTGCCAACAAGCGTCTCCTTCCGCAGCCACAGGCTCACGCGGTCGATGCCGCCGAGCACATGGTTGTAGCCGAGCCGGAATTCCACGCCCGTATCGAGCGTCCGCACGATGAACCCGCCGAGTTCGCCCCGGCCCACCATGCCCGCCTGCGCCATGCTCCGCTTCGTGCGCCCGAAGGCATCGCGCTCGGCTTCGTTCTGGTTGGTCATGCCCTCGTAGGGTTCGAGCACGACGGCCTCCGCGTCCTCAAACCGCTTGATCTTGAGCAGCCAGCCCTCGCGCTCGGTTGAACGCCCGCATTTATACGGCCCCGCCGGATCGCGCACCATCACGCCCTCGTATCCGGCGGCGAGGCATTCTTCCTCGTAGGCGGCGAGTTGGGCGGCGTCCGCGATCTCGACCGGCAACACCTTCTCCACTTGGTCCCACTCGGGCAGGCGGGCGAGTTCCTGCATCCGGCAGGCATACGGCACTTGGGTCCCGTCGCTCACATAATCAAAGACGTGGAACACGAAATCCGGCTCGCCGCTTTCCCGGCCGATTGCGCTCGTGGTGGCATTGAACGTGCCTCCACGGAGCATCAACTCCCCGTCCACTCCATCGGGCAGGTTCGCCTCGATCCACTCGCGGGCGAACCGGTTACTGATCGGCTTGTAGGAACGGGTCAGCGCCCGGCCTTCGATTTTCAGGCAGCGGATCCCGTCCAACTTTGGCGTGGCCAGCACCGGGAACCGCAGGGCCTCGGGTTGCTCGCATTTACCGGCGAGCATCGGCTTGGTGATTTTGCACATATTATCCTTTCAGGTGTTTGATGCACTCAGGTCCAAAGCCCGAATCCACGGACTCGGGCACAGTCAACGTCTTGCCGCACCGCCCGCATTTTCCGCAGTGGCAGACGCGCACTTGGTCGGGAAGGTCGTTGCGTAACGACAATCTCCGCAGCAGCCACTCGAACGCCCTGGCGCTCGGGGCCGTCGGCGCGATCCTCGATTTCCTGCCGTGCCTGAAGCGGCTGCCGTCGAACACCGTGCCGAGGAACGAATAGTCATGTTCATTGTCGGCTCCGGTGAGAACGGAGACAAAGTGCGGCTTATCGTCGTCGGGCTTGCGGACCTTGAACGTGAACCGGTTTCCCGTTTCCGCGTTCTCCACTGTGAAGAGCGCGTTCCCGGCCAGTATGAATTGAAGCGTGTCTTTCATTTGTGCGTGACTCGCGTAGTTCAGTGGCAAAAAGAAAGGCCGGTGGCGGGGGCCACAGCGGCGATCCTTCCAATGAGCGTGCTCAGGTTGAATTTGCGCAGGCCCCGGTTTTCCACGTCATAGACGGTGATAAGACCGCGTTTCTGCAGGTTGGTCTCGGAAGTGGTAAAGCGCATCGTGCGGGCCTCGCCCGTGGCTTTGGTGAACGTTCCGACGTATTCTGTGCGTTGGTGGATGTTTGCTTTCATCCTCCTTGGCCTCTCGCAAAACCTTCGCGGGAGTCCATCGCTGAATATCACCATTTTTATCGCCCATTTTTCGCGTGTGGCCGAAGTTGGCGCGAAAGTTGAACAGGCCGTTTTGAGGGCTTCCGTGCCCGCTGTTTTCTGATACACAGCCCGTATGGATTACGAGGCGTTCAATGACATGCTCGTCTTGCTCGGGCAGCAGCCGATTCCTGAGCCGAAAGAAGGATCAGAGAAGGAGAAGCTGCAACATATTCTGGATGTTTATACGGATCGCCTGATTGCAGCCAGTCCGGGCAAATACGATTCGATCCCGCGTGACAGTATTCCCGAAGCCATCATCCAAGGCTTGCGAACTAGGATCGCAGAACTCTGATGATCCGCTGATAACTGGCGGGCTATGCTGCCGCGGCGGTTTCGATAGCGGGCTTTGGTGGCCGCGCCACGTATTCGCTCGCGTAGCGTTCCCCGACGGCGCGCAGATAGGCGATGCGCTCGATGGCGGTCATGGCATCAAGCTTGAGGCTGGTCGCTTCCCGCCATTTGCGGGACTCGTCGACGGCATCAAAGGTTTTGGTCTTGGTTTCCATAAATTAACTCCAGTGGGTTAATGATACGCACGGTTTGGTATCCCTGCAATAAGTTCACGGCATTGAAGCCCGCCTCGCGCTGGACGTTGACCAGGTGCCGGAAGTTCCAACTAACAAGAAAATCGATTTTCGCCACCGTGCAGGCGGCGACATGTCGGGCATCATCGGTGTATTTGGGGGTGAGGACCGCTTTTTCGATGTATTGAGCTGCGAGTTGCTCCATCTCGGGCGTGACAGACACAAGTGCGCCGGGATCAAATGTTTCGCGGAAAAGCTCACGAACATTTCCGGGGGCATTTGTGAGTTCATCGAAGGCGATGGTCGAACTTTGAAAACGCCACTGCCCCGCCTCCATCTGCCGCCAAAGCTCGCGGGTGGGTTCCTTCCACTCGTCATCGAAGTAGCCGCCCAAAACTGAGGTATCGAGATACAGGGTGGGTGTCCGCATGTCGGCATTATTACCACAGCACCCAGCGCGAATGCGATCAGGTTTTCGGGCTACCCATTATCCACCAAATTATCGAACAACCCAGGCTGGAACGGTTGGAGGGCGGCGTGCTCCGAAGAAAAGAACTGCGCTTTGGTCGCCCCTGATGCCTTGCCCTTGCGGGTATGGCAGTCGAACGCGTAGTCGGGGATAGGGACGTATTCGGGCGCTTTGCGGAGATCGTCGGCCAGCGCATCCGCATCGACTCCCTTCAACTGATCATAGACGAGGTTTTGAAGGTGGTCGGGATCACGGCTCTTCTTGGCCGCACAGAGGATGATCACCGCTTTGGAAATGAAGATCCGTCCCTTGGCTTTCCGGGCCGGCAGGTTTTCGTTCACGATCAGGTAGGAATCGTGGAGCGCCTTGACCTCTGCCGTGATGAGCCCCCAGCAATCCTCCGCACTCACGGTGAGGAGGCGCTTCCACACGTAGTTTCCGAACCCGCTGGCCCAGAGTTCCAGCGCCCAGTATCCGGCAAGCTGTGTGTCGGCGCGGCGGATCGACTTCTGCATCGCCGAGGACACTTCGCTAAATTTGTAGTTCCTGATCGTGCGAAGTTCCATATCAGGTGGCCCAAGGCGGAAGAGTGATGTTCCCATGCCTTCCTCCTCTCGCGGAGAAATCGCTGAGTCTATCTCTGAATGTCACCATTTTGTTCATCCCAAAAGGATAACGCGGGGCAGGCGCGGGGGCGTAGCAGTTCCGGGGGTGCTTTGAAGGTGCAGCATGATCAGGCGTCCAGGTGGACCGACTGCCGCCGGTGAACGTCCACGACAACCCGGTCCTGGCTTTTGTATTTCTCGAACCGCATGTGGGCCTTCCACTTCGATTTCAGGTATCGCTTCTCGGCGGCGATGCGTTCCTCCGACCGGAACAGGGAATTGCCCCCGAGGTTTTTGTCGCGCTCCTGGGCGAAGCAGAACCGGGCTTCGTTCCAGACAAGGCGGTTGATCATCAACTCGGTCAGTGTGGCGTCGATGTCGCACTTGCACTTGAGGAGATCGTCCCACTTCACGTCTTTGCCGATCACCCCGACGGCCCCACCCATCCAGTGATGAACGCCGAACGGATCATTGCGCTGGAGCAGTCGGGGATCGCTCCGCTGGTGCCAGCCGAATAGCCGTGCCCCGGCTCCGAACGCACACCGGGCCGTGTTTTCGACCATGGCGGCGGTTTCATCGATCGAGAGCTTCCGGACCTTCAGGGCGACCATGCACATTGCGGCAGAAACGTCATCGTCCATCATGACGAGGCATTCCTCGGGGAAGTGGGCGACAATCCAATTGCGCACCGCGCTCACCCCGCTGATCGCGTCGGGGATGCCGACTTTCCCAAGAGGGATGTGGGCGTAGCTGGCGATTTCGGATTCCGGTACAACGAGAGTGGCCGCCGGGAACAGCCGGTGCGACGTGATCGACCGCTGGCGACTGCGGCTCATGATTACGACGCGGATCGCAATCGGACGGAGTTCGGGAAATTCCACTACGGGAATGGTTGCATGGCCGGGAGTCATCTGCCCGTCCGGCTCGGACCCAGGATTCGCGGGGCATGAGCCGCCCGTGACACCACTTTCAGTACCCTGCGATTCAGGTTTAGGAGACGCTGGCCGCTTTTTGCGCGAGTTCGATGAGTCTTTTTCCATGGAGGACACGGCCGATGCCGATTTTCTTGGTTTTGCGGGTGATTGAATAATCGACTTCCTTCACGCCGATGAGCTGGAGCGCGAGCATCCAGTCTCTCAAGTCGTGAAAGATAAAAACCAGGTAGTCGTGATGCTCGAATGCCTGGCATTCCATACGTGGGATCGTTTCGAGGTCTTCGGCGGGATCGGCCTCGGCGAACAACTTGGCAATTTCGTCCTCCATGAATCCGGTCAGTTCGATGTCGAACGTGGGATCGCTCTCCCGCAGTTTATCCACGACCCGCTTGAGATCGTCTTCATCGAGTTCGGCCAGTTCCGAAAGCCGGTTGTCGGCGAGTAGGTCGGCCAGTTCCGCCGCCTCCGACTCGTAATCCTGGATGTCCACCGGCACGGTTTCACAGCCGATCAGCAGGGCGGCCTCAAGCCGGCCGTGACCCCGAACGATCAGCCCGCTGCGTTTACTCACCGTGATCGGCGACCGCCACCCCTGTTCCTGGATGATCGCGGCAAGAAGCTGTATCTGGTGGGCGCTGTGGCGGTTCGGGTTGACCGGGTTCGGTTTGAGTTTCCGGGGATCAACGAGTTGGTTATGGGCGCAGTGGACGGTCACAGCCTCGCCAACGCTGTCAACCGCTTGACAGCCGTGTGCGTGTCTCGCGTAGGATCACCGCCATGACGCGGAAGGAATTCCAACGGACAATACAGCGCTGGCGGGCGAAAAATGGTTTCACCCAGCAGGGCGCGGCCGCTCACCTTGGGGTATCCGTCCGTACGCTTCAAAACTGGGAAATCGCCCGCAACATGCCGCAGAGCTATGGGCTCAAGGCCATATTGGTCGAAATCGGCGGGAAGAAAGACGCTCGCAGATGAACGACTACACAGCAAAGCAGGGGCAGTATTTGGCCTTCATTTTCTACTACGAAAAGCTGAATGAGAAGCCGCCTTCTGAGGCTGATTTCCGGCAGTTTTTCAAAGTCAGTGCACCGTCTGTTCACCAAATGATACTTACCTTGGAGCAGAAAAAGTTTATTGCGAGGACACCGGGTCAGGGACGATCAATCCGTTTACTTCTGACGAGAGATCAGCTGCCGGATCTGGCTTGATCGGAGTTGACTCCATCCCGCGTGGATGGAACCGATTCCGCCCGAGGTAGCGCGCAAACTTCTCACCCGTGATTTCTCCAACCTGATCCAACGGGTTCAAGGGGGAGGAAAGCTCACGCGCTCTGAGCGCAACATGCTCCAGGCGATGGCCGCTGGGTCCGTGGCAAGCGGGATCACGCTTGCGGCGAATTACAACGAGCTGGCCGAGGCACTCGGGGTGACACGGCAGGCCATTCATGCCTGGCGAAAGCTCGAAGGCGCACCGGAGCCGAATGCGAACGGCACGCACGAAGTGGCTGTCTGGCGGGAGTTCGTCAAACAGCGCGGGCTCAAAAACGAAGAGGACGTTTCGGATGTGGAGTCCTCCCTCAAAGCCCGGAAGCTGCTGGCCGAGGTGATGGAGCGCGAGTTCCGGCTCCAGGTGAAGCAGGGCGAATACGTGCTCCTGGATGACGTGAAGACCCGGTGGGCCTACCACGTAGGGCAGGCTGTGGCACTCCTGCGGAAGCGGCTCGAGCAGGAAATCCCGCCGATCCTTTCCGGCCTCGATGCAATTGCGATCCGCAAAGAGCTTTCCATCGCCGTGGATGAATTCGCGGCAATCCTCCATGACGGCGAACAAGCTGGATAATATCTGGCGGGATGTCTGGCGGCCGCCGGACCGCCGTCCCCCGTGGGCGTGGGCGGAGGAACACATTGCCTCGATCCCGTATTCGCCGGTCCCGGGCCGGTTTCGCTCGGACCACTCGCCGTGGCTGCGCGAGCCGCTGGAGGCATTGGTGGATCCAAGCGTCCGCATCGTTTCGATCATCGCCGCCATCCAGTGCGGCAAGACGAGCGTGGGCGAGATCGGAATATCCTACATCATCGCCAACCTTCCCGGCCCCGCGCTCTGGCTCGACCAGACCGACGAGGACGCCCGCGACCAAAGCGAATCCCGGCTCCAAAAGCTCTTCGACGAATGCGCCCCTGTGCGTGCGCTCTACCCCCGCGATCGGCACAAAAAGAAAATGGCCGCAATCCACTTCGCCAACGGGATGACGCTTTGGATTCTGGGGGCTCACAATAAGACGAATCTTCAGCGGCGTTCGATTCGTTGGCTCGTCGGAGACGAATGCTGGACTTGGCCGCCCGGTCACATGGCGGAGGCAGAGGCGCGCGTCACCGCGTTCGGCTGGTTGGGCAAATGCCTGTTCATGAGCCAGGCCGGGGAGGAAGGCGACGACACGTCCCGGAAGTTCGAGACGACCGACCAACGGGAATGGACATTCGCCTGCCCGAAGTGCGGCACCCGCCAACCGTTCAAGTGGGAGAATGTCGAATGGAGCAAATCCGCCCGCCGGGACGACTACGAATGGGATTACGGTGAAGTGCGCCAGAGCGCCTCTTTGCGCTGCGATGGCTGCAACCACTACTTCGAGGATACCGACAGGGTTCGGCGAGAGCTGAATGCGACCGGCCAATTCGTTCCGCAAAACCCGCACGCCTCGCCCGAGAACGCCGGGTTCCACTGGAATTCCCTTTGCGCGATGAGTTGGGGACGGCTCGCAGAGCTTTACCTGCGGGCGAAGGCGGTTTCCCGGCAGGGCGATTTTTCCCTCCTCCAGCAATTTTACCAGAAGCGGCTCGCGATCCCGTGGCGGGAAACCAGCGAGGACTACAAGCTGGAAATCGAACGCACTGGCTACCGGAAGGGCGAGCTATGGGATGAGGAGGCGGCATTCGACAAAACCGGCCACATCATCCCCGGCCCGTATGACCCGGCCGCAATTTCCGCTCCTCTGCGCGTTCTCACCGTGGACGTGCAGATGGACCACCTGTTTGCCGTGGTCCGGGCCTGGAGCGCCAACGGTTCCTCCCGGCTCCTCTGGAACGAGAGAATCCTCACGTTTGAGGACATCCGCACATTGCAGGAAAGGTTTACGGTCCACCCGAACCTCGTGTTCCTCGATGCCGGCCACGCCGCCTACGAAGTCTATCGCCAGTGTTCGGAATACGGATGGACGGCCCTCATCGGCGACCGGCGACCGACATTCGTCCACCGGGGCCGCGATGGAAAATCCGTCCACCGGTTTTACTCGCCCCGCCGGAAGGTGGTCCTCGGCCACAACAAAAGCTGCTCGGTCTTCTACTGGTCGAACCTCAACTGCAAAGACATCCTCGCCCGACTCCGGCGCAACCAACGCCCGGAGAAAGGCGCGACATGGGAAGTGCCCGACGACATCGACGACGACTACCTCGCCCAGATGGAAAGTGAACACCGGGTCAAGGACGGAGGTAAGTGGCTCTGGAAACAGATCGGATCGCGCCCAAACCATCTCTGGGACTGCGAGGCCATGCAGGTCGTGGCGGTCGTCATGCTCAAGCTGGTCGGCCGGGAGTTTTCCCCCGCAGATCCAGTCGTTGAGGAGTGAATGCGCCGCTTATGCAGCCGCTTTGCCTGCCTGTGAGGGGATGAACAATGTCACACGGGTCCCAACCCCAAGGCGCGAGCGAACCCACATACGGCCGCCAAAGTTTTTTGCCACCCAAAGCGCCTTTGTAAGCCCGAAGCCGCCCCCCATGGTCCGTTTCTCCAAGACATTGCTCGCCCGATACCCGAAATCGACGACTTTTTGCAATTCGTCGCGCGGAATGCCCACTCCGTTGTCCTCGACGACCAAGCGCACACCATCCTCCGACGAGTGCAAGCCCGCGCTGATCCTTCCGCCCGGCGGCGTGTATTTCCGGGCATTGGCAATGAGGTCACGAAGAACGTCCTGCAAAACCGGCGGCATAAAAAACTCATCTCCGCTGGTGCTGGCGATATCTAGATCGACCTGGTAATCGCGCGGGGTTTGCTCCGCGATATTTTTGACAATCCGATAACGACCGCGTGAGTTCTGCTCGATGGCTGCCAAAACCTGTTGGATGGATGCGGCGAGTTGCGCGGTTGAGAATCGAACCCATGCCCTCGGGTGGGATAACCTCGCCTGGAGTTCGCCAAGACGCACATTGAAGACTTCCAAAACCGTGGCAATGGTTTCGCGAAGCTCAATGACATCCTCGCTTTCAGCAATAGCGGGATTGGCTTGAAGGGCGCATTCAATCTCGGCCGCAAGGAATGTCGGGAATGTGCTTTCCAGTTGAAAGGGTCTGCCCTGTGCCGCAGCGGACTTAATGTCTTGCGAGAGCTGATAGACCCGCAATTTCGCATTCTCAAGGCCCTCCACCATTTCCGCCTGCAGAAGCTCGAGGCAGCCATGAAGCACTCCGATCAGGTTGATGACGGAATGCAGATCGACAATGATTTCCTGTTCAGCCGTTAGTGCTGGAGCTGAGGCGAGCTCGATCTCGTCGGACTCATCAAGCACGGACGTTTTATGATCACTGGGCGGGGTATTCACAGCCATGGCTCAGCATATCTGAACGCGAGTTCTCTCTGCAATCGTGTTTCATCCGGTTGACGCCGCCTCGGGTTCATGGACCCGATCAAACGACTCCTGGAAATCGCCACCCACGAGGTGGGCACACACGAAGTAGGCGGCAACAACCGCGGCCCCCGCATCGTCGAATACCAATCCGCCACCTGGCTCAAGCCTGCCCCCTGGCCGTGGTGCGCGGCGTTCATCTGCTGGATCCTGCGCGAATGGCTCAAATCGCCGGAAGTTTTGGCGAAATTGTCGTTACGTAACAACAAAGAGGCCGAAAAGTGGCGGCCACAAACAGCAGGCGCGTTCGACTTCGAGCGGTGGGCGAAGGAGAAGGGGCTGATGGTCCTGAACAAGAAGTCGCTCGCAAAAGCCGGTGACATTGTCGTTTTTGACTTCTCCCACATTGGTATCATCGTCAAAGACCAGATTTCACCGGAGTCGATCGAATGCATCGAGGGCAATACGAACGGCAGCGGACAGCGCGACAGCAACACGGGTGATGGCGTTTGGCGCAAGCGCCGCGCTGCCTCTCTGGTTCGCTCGTTCATCCGGATCATCCGTTGACACCCGCCGTCCGGCATGGCCGCTATCGACTATTCCATCGGGTTCACTCGCAAGGAGGTGGAGAAAATCTTCGCGATCCACAAGGCGGAGTTGGAAAAGACGCTCGCCTCGTGGACGGATTCCGGTTCGGCGGTGACCAAGCGCCGGTTGGACGAAATCCATGTCGTGATCGCGGCCTGCCAAGATGCCCTTCGCAAACTGGCTCCCGAGGACTACGGGCGCGGGCGGCGTGTCGGCCAATCCACCGTTGACTATATCCCGCGATGAATCTGATCCCAAAACTCGCCCGGTTCGTTGTCCCGGCCGCATTCCTGCCGAAAGCTTGGGCGTCTCCCTACGATGCGGCAAATTGGTCGCCCTCCCGTGGCCGTGTTCCCGGTTCCGCTCCCCGCGATGCCAAACTCGATCTCTCCCCCGGCGTCAGGACGGAACTTGTCCGTAGATCCCGCTACCTCCATCGAAATTCCGGGTTCGTGCGCGAGATGGTCTCCAACATGGCGATCTACTCCACGGGCGACGGGATCCGTCCTCAAGCGCAGTCGGCAGATCCGGAATGGAACCGCCGCGCCGAGGAAATCTTCCGCAGGTGGTCGGCTCAGTGCGAGGTGACGAACCGGTTTTCATTCGAGGAATGCCAGTCGCTCGTCTGCCGGGGGATGGACGTGGACGGCGAGTTCTTCGTCCTGAAAACCCGCGACCGCAGCGGATTCGCACGAATCCAGCTCATCGAAACCCACCGGATCGGCGACGATTCAACGGAAACCTGTGATGGAGTCGGGCTCGCATCCGATGGCTCTCCGTCGTTCTACCGCCTGATTGAAGATTCCGGCCCCCGCGACATCCCGGCTGCTTCGATGCTCCATGTTTTCGAGCCTGAGTCGGTGAGTGCGGTGCGCAATGCGCCGACGATCCAGCATTCGATCAATCACATGATCGACGAGATGGAACTCCTCGCGCTCGAAAAACATGCGGTGAAGGACAACGCCGACGTGGCGCGGATCCTCAAAACCGCCCGTGGAGAAGTCGAGGACACCGGGGACTTTTCCATCGGCGCACAAGCCAATCAACCGCAGGCGAGCGATGCCGCCCAGCTCCAGAAGATTATCGGCGGGAAATTGGTCGCGCTCAAACCCGATGAATCCCTGGACAGCTTCCAGTCGAACCGGCCCTCGCCCACGTTTACTGGGTTTTTAAATCACTTAAGACGTGATAGCGCCCTCGGCGTGCTCCCATACGAATTCGCAGCCGACTCCAGCAGCATCGGTGGGGCCGGAGTGCGTTTGGTTGTGGCGAAGGCGGACAGGCGGTTCTCATACCGTCAGTTGATCCTCATCAATCGGCTGATCGAGCCGGTCTGGGCATATGTGATCGGCGATGCCATCGCCAGGGGCGAACTTGCTGCCCAACCGCAGTGGTGGAGGATTTCCTGCACAACTCCCAAGAAGGTCTCGGTAGACGCCGGTCGCGAATCGCAGCAGAACCGTGCGGATGTCGAAATGGGCCTCAAAACGATTTCTCAAAGCTACGGCGAACTGGGACTCGATTTTGAAGAGGAGATGCGAGTGCGCGCCCGCAACGCGAGGTTCCTCGTGGATCTGGCGGCCGAATTTCAAATTCCGCTGGAGATGCTATGGAAAACAAGCGGGGGCATTGCCACCACAACCGCTGTTGGAGAAATCCAAGATCCGCCACAGATTTCGGGGATGCGGCAGCCGGGGTAATCAGAATGCCGGCTTGCCACGTTCTGCTAGCGGCACGGCAAGAGTCTTCTCGATATGCCTTCGCAGTTCGCGAACCTTTGGAATAAAATTCAACTCCTCGTCCTCCGTGATATCCCACTCATCAATATAGCTTTTGGGGGATTTTTGGATTGACCTCACATGGGCAAGAATCCCCAGGAGATACTCGTCCTCATTCTGGTATCGCGAGCACGCCGCCCCGAGTTCGGCCCGCAGGCAATCGCTCGCTTCGCCAGCAAGCCCGATGCTCTCGTAGGCCATTTCTGTGAGTTCGTCGGTATCCATGGCTCAGCGCGGCCTTGCGTCTAGTTGGCGCAAGATATCATCCCGGTCTGCCGGTGTAATGATGAAGTTTTTTATCCAGCCGCTCTTCCGCCGAATCCTCAGCACCCTTTTCATGGCGAAAGCAGTGTTGCACCAGTGCTCGTTCCAAAACGGGGCCGATGTATCCACAAATGCGATGTCTGAAAGCGCGATTTTTCGGAGTGTGAATCTGCCAACCACAACCCGCAAATACTGATCATCCACCACGTAGGCGATCCTGGTGATCATCCAGTATAGGAACGTGCCCCACACCAGGATTCCCACGAACACGCCGATGTTTTCCTTCATCCGCAAAATATGACCGCATGATCCTCCCGGCGCAACCCGACTGATTGACACGGGGTTCCACGGCGTGAACCTCACACTCCTTCAAAAACAGCCATGGCTGATCGCGCCCGAAGCTCTCGGGGCGATGGTCGCCGCCACAAAATCGTTCTTCGACAACGCGCCTGATCTTCCTGAGCGCCCGAACTCGCCCTGCCTCGCATTGGAGGATGGCGTGGGCGTCATTTCGATCACCGGCCCGATGCTCCGTAACCCGGACATTTTCGACCGGATCATCTTTGGAGCCTGCGACACCGGAGAACTCATCAATGCCGTGGCCGAGGCTGCTGCCCGTCCCGACATCGAGGCTATCTTCCTCGACATCGATTCCCCCGGCGGATCGGTCAACGGCACCCCCGAACTCGCCCAGGCAGTCGCCGACGCCTCCAAGACGAAATACGTCTATGCGTTCAGCGCGGGCCAGATGTGCTCGGCTGCCTACTGGGTCGCGAGCCAGGCGGATGCCATCTACGCCACCCCGAGCGCAAGGATCGGCTCCATCGGCGTGATCCTCCCGGTCGTGGATTCCTCGGCCGCGTTTGAGCAGGCGGGACTGAAGGTGGAAGTCTTTGCGGCGGGGAAATTCAAAAGCGCCGGAACTCCTGGCACGAGCCTCACCGACGACCAGCGGGCCTGGCTGCAATCCGAAGTCGAGGAAACCGCCGCTGACTTTCACGCCGCCGTGCTCGCCCGCGGTCGCAAGATCCCTGACGAGGCGATGGAGGGGCAGACGTTTTCCGCCCGGAAGGCGATGCGGTTCAACTTGGCCGGAATGGTGGCGAGTCGTGCGGAGGCGATGTCCCGTCTGCGGAAACTCCATGTTCGTTCGGTTGACACGGGTTCCGGTGCAATGAGCGCACCAACAATCGAAAACGAACTCGCCCAGGCCCGTGAGCAAATCACCCGCTTGGAAGCCGACGCTGCGGCCCGGGATTCACTCCTGACCGAAGCCAACACCAAATTCACCGAGGCCACCGCCAGCGCGACCGGCCTGCAAGCCCGCCTGGAGGTTCTCGAATCCGAGCGACAGATCGAGGCGGAATCCCTCGCCCAACTCCGCGTCGATCTCGATGCCGCACGCTCCACGAACGCTTCGCTCGCCAGCGACAAGGACGCGCTTGCCGGGCAGCTCAAGGAAATCGAGACGAGCAACGCCGCCTTCAATCTCAGCCTCAAAGAAATCCAGACCCGCAACGCCGCACTGGAAGCCGCCGAGCAGGATTTGGAAAAGCGGGCCTCGCTCCGCGCCGCCCAGATCGTCGCCGAAACCGGCACTTCGGCTCCGGCCAATGTGACCCCGAAAGGCGAACCGCAGACGGCCAGCCTCCTGGAGCGGTTCCGCTCGATCACCAATCCCGCCGAGCAGACCGCTTTCTGGCAGGGACTCTCCGCCGACCAGAAAAACCAAATCCTGTCCTCAACCAAGTAACATCCCATGTCCAACATCCTCACCAACGCAAAAGACGTCAAAGTCGCGCAGTCGGCCCTCAAGCCGTTCATGGCGACGCTCCTGCCCATGCGGGCATTCTCCAGCAACTTCTCGCCCGAGCCCGCTGACAAGCTCGACACGATCCGCGTCCCGATCGTGGGCGCGCCGAGTCCGGCCAGCGACTTCAGCGGAAGCTACACGGCGAATGCAGATTCCTCGATCGACGTGGCGCCGGTGCAACTCAACCGGCACAAATACAAGACCGTCCACGTCACCGCCCGCGAGGCGGCCGAGACCGCTCTCAACGTGCTGGAAACCCTCGTTGGCAGCGCGGTCAAGCAGCTCGCCCAGGATGTGCTCCAGGACATCTTCACGGAGATCACCGCCGCCAACTACGGCGCACCCGGAATCGCGGCCCTGGCCTCGACCGCCTTCGACTACAAGAAGGTGCTCGGAGTGCGGGAATCCTGCGGTGCCGCGAGGATGCCGAGCACGGACCGTGCGCTCGTCCTCGATGCCGCCTACTTCAGCAACCTGCTTGGCGACGACATCGTGGCCAAGAGCTTCATGACGCCGGTTGCGCAGCCGGGCGTGGTCGATGGCCTCATCCGCCGCCTGGCCGGGTTCGACGTGTATGAAACCACGATCCTGCCCAACGGCGACGAGAAGCTGGTCGGGTTCGCCGGGCACCCGAGCTGCCTCGCGGTGGCCATGCGCTACCTCCAGCCGGTCGCCCAATACGACGAGGCGGGCGCGGTCACCGATCCCGAAACCGGGCTCACCTTCGGCTACCTGCGCTATACCGAGACCAGCTCCAACCGGATCTTCGTCACCGTCGAATGCCTCTACGGCTTCAAGGTGGCGATCGCGGGCGGCCTCAAGCGTATCGTCAAACCCTGATCTGTGGTTCGGTTGCAAGCCCCCGCATCAGCAATGGTGCGGGGGTTTTGTGTTTCGTGAAACGCCCGGAAAACTGTTGCGACCCATCGGTGTGCGTGGCAAGGTTACTCCATGAGCGCACTTGAAGTTCTCGAGCATCTGCGGGAGGCGAATCCCAAGGAGTTGGCCATGGTCAGGGACACCGCAGAATCCCTCCTGTCGGTCGCTCAACTCACGTCGAGCGAGGATCGGGAAATTGCCGCCGCGCTTGAAGAATCCGAAGCAGAGTTTGCAAGAGGCGAGGGAATCCCTGCCGCTGAAGCCTGGCGGAGACTGGGAATTTGAAAGACTTCTCCGTCGAAATCTCTCCAAGGGCGCTTCGTGATCTTGAGCGTGCAAAGCGCGAGGTGTTTGATGCGTCCCAAAGCGAGGTGGTAGCGGTGGACTATTTGCGGAGAATCGCCGCAGAGATCGATGCCTTGAGCACGATGCCCAGCCGTTTTCCATTTTGGAAAACCAGCCAGAAATACCGATTCCTGACCACCGAGAAGTATCTCGCGTTTTTTCAAATCGAAGGGATGCGGGTGAAAGTCTCCCACGTTCGTTACGCGGGACGAAGGCCGTTTCGAGGATAGGCCGTTGACACGCCCGGCGGGGCATGTCCATCCATGATGAAATGGCCGCAGATGTGGCCGGTATATTTTCCGAGTTCGGGAAAGAAGTCGCCATTGCCGGTCGCACGCTGCCCGCTCTGATCTCCGAACCGCAGGAAACCCTCGAACTCGGGGCCGGCGGGTTTACGGCCTCCGGCAATTTCACGGTAAAGTTGTTACGCAACAACCTTCCGGCGATTCCGACGATCGGGCAGACGCTCACCTACGCCGGGGAAACCTTCCGGATCGTGCGGGTGTCGAACCGCCCGCCTCATCCTCTCCTCACCCTCACCGTGGAGCCGGTCGAATGAACACGGACATCGAACGCGGCTTCGTGGTGGTGATCCAGGCGGCAATGCCGGGCGTTCATGTGAGGGAGGCGACAAGTTCAAAGCCCCATCCCTCGGACGCCCAGATGGTGATCGTCCAGTGCTCCGAATGCGAGCATGTGGCCGGACCGCTTTACCGGGCGACTGTGAAAGTGCATCTCGGCACACCGGCTTTCGACATGGGCGAGTCCCGCCACCGCGAGGCTGCGGGAATGCTGGCTCTTTCGCTCCTCGATCCAACCGAGGCGAAGGTCGTGTTTGATGCCGCCGCCGGCAGCGTTTCACTCCATGGGTTTCATGTCAGATCCCAGAGCGAAGATATCGTCGAGAACACCTGGCGCTCGACCATTGAGCTGATCGCCGGGATCCGCCTCGGTTGACATGGCCGTCGGTGCATGGCTGACACATCACCTGAGCCGAAACCCGAGATTCGCCGTTCCACCTACGACTTCTGCGAAAAGGCACTGGCCCAATTTGAGGCCATCCCCGCCCAAGCACGGGCGAAAGGATTCTCGATCACCCGCTCCCAGACGATTTCCGGCGACACGGTTCAACGCTCCTACATCATCCAGTTCGATCTCAAACTGACCGGCTGCGAACTCCCCTGACATGGCCTTCGCGACAATCAACCTCTTTGGCGTGACCGACCCGGCTGCCGGATACCTTCAGGAATCCTCGCAGGAAAAGAGCGTCGAGGTCGCGACCTGCAAGGATGCCACGGGCGTCACCAAGTTGGCCGTGCCCAAAGGCGTTGTCACCACCACGGTCACGCTCAAAGGCAAGGGCACGTATGCGCCATCGGTTTCAAGGAACACGGCGGTCGGGGCCACTGCCGTCATCACCTCCGCGAAGGCGTCCGAGAGCAACGACGACTTCCCCGACTACGAGATCACTTACCAGAAATTTGCCTCCACCTGATTTTATGGCCGCACCCACTGACATCGGCATCACACTCGTCACCGAGGCCACCGCTCAATCGGCGGAGGTTTCGAGCAAAGGTGACGTCAAAATCCTCACCGACAGGAGCGGCAACTACTCGAACGCCGCCGTCCAGGATCCCACGTTTGAATTCAGTGTGCGCGGTAAAGGTGCGGCATGCCCGGTCGCGCTCAAGGCCGCGACAGCCCCGACCGGAGTCAGCGGCAAGGTCATCGTGACCACCGTGAAGGAATCCACCAAGAACGACGACTGGGAGGAATGGGAATATTCCGGCCAGGGCTACCCGTCGGCCACCTGATCCGTTTTCAACACCGATCCCATCATGAGAAACGGCCAATCATTCCACTGGATTGCGGAGGAGGCGAAAGCCCAGCAGACGCCGGAAGGCAAACTGCGTTTCGCCAACAACCCTCTCACGAGTCCCAACACCCAGCTCATCGCAGCAGCCCTCACATCTGGATTCAAGTTGGTCGAACCGGGCGGCTTCCGTGACACGGTTGAGCAGACCGAGAACGGCCCGCTGCGCCGGGTCGAGTGGTTTATCGACGGGGCCTCCCGAGGGATCTTCAAATCTCCCGACGAGGAAATCGAATTCCCCGAGTTCCGACGCCGGTTCGAAAGCGAAGAGTGGTGCCTGGCCAACCCCGACCACCCGATTTCGTTCCTGCGGTGGGCATTCCGCGCTCACGGCGATCTCCGCGACCGGATCCGCACGCTCAAACCCGCCGCCCTCGTGCGCCGGGGCAACCGGCAAGTCACGCTCCCAGCCGATCTTCCCGAAGACAAACGCCAGAAACTCCTTTCCTACCTCAAATGAACGACGCTACCGATTTCCTCCGCCCTGCCGCCGAACCAGCCGGACTCAAGCTGCGACCACTTTCCAGCGGTTCCTATGCGATCCTCCACCGCACCGGGAATGCGTTCGTCGTTCCGCCGGGCAACACCACCCCCGACCATCTCACGGCAGCTCTCGAATACGCCTACATCCATGGCGCACCATTGGAAGCGGTCCTGCGGGCGGCGTATTCCGCTCCGGATGTTTTTCATGCCGAGGTGTTCAGATTTTCCCAAGCGATCCCGGTCGCCGACATCCCGGCCATCATCCGCGAGGTCGAAAACGGCCTTACCGCCGCCGCCTCGCAGTCCGTGGACGTGATCCCGCGCCCCGGCAGCGAGGACAAGGACGCGCCCCCAAACTCCTAGCGCCAGCCTGGATCGCCTCGCGCGTATTCACGCTGGCCGAAAAGACCGGCTGGCCGGAAGCCTTCATTTTGTGGGAACTCCCGCTCTGGCGGGCGCTCGCCTACCAGCATTGTGCGCTCTGGCAATCCGGCGCGTGGACGGTCGCTCCGTCCGCTCCGATCGAGGAGCAGATCACGAAGTTGACCGCGCTCCAGATCGAAGATGATGAACCTGGATAAGACAAAGTTTGATGCAGCCCTGAAGAGGTTCCGGGCGGAAAGCAGGCGTGCGGCAGGCGTAGTTCTGCGGGAGCAGGCGAAGGGCACGCTCGGTAAAATCATCGAGTGGACACCGCCCGGCGGAAAAAACGCCACCGGTCAGGCCGCCAAGAAGCGGGGGGAGGCGCGGGTGGAAAGAGACATTCTAAAACTCATGCAGCCGTGGGTAGCTCCCAAAGCTCCCATCAACATCTTGCGCGCTGCTGGCATGTTCGTGGAGGAAGCCTCCAAGGAATCGCCCGCCGCCATCCACAAAGCCAACCGCTCTCCGACAGGGCGGGTCAACCGCAAGCTCAACCCCCGGATCAAAATCAAGGCGGCAGATCTCAAACGCTACATCGCGGCCAAAAAGAAGATGGTTGGATTCCTCGCATCGGGCTGGAAAGCGGCAGCCGCAAAATTCGGCTCAAGCCTGCCGGCGTGGATTTCCCGGCACTCGGCTCCGGGCATGGGAAAGATCAAAAGCGATGCTGTGTCTATCGAGGTGACGGCCACCAACCAAGTCAAGGGAGCTCCCCGGCTCGACATGGAACGACGGGTTCAAAGCGCCCTCGATTCGCAGTCGGCCGCAATGGTCCGGCGGGTGGAGAACTTTGCTGTCAGGGAGGCGGCGCGGAAGGCGGGGTTCAGGGCCTGATTTAGCCTTCTTCGCCGCTCAATTCCTGTTTTGCCTTTTCCCAATCGGTTTTCGACAAATTTATCGCCGACCGACCATCAGCGATGGCTAACTCAATTGCGCGAGCCATAACCACTCCCCCAGCAACGTGGTCGGTAAGATGCGGCTCAATCTCCTCATTATTTTCCACAGTGGAAGCCATACATGATGAAACCCATAGGATGCTATGGGGCATTGACCCCAAATGATTGACACGCCCCCTGCGGCGTGGCCGACATCACAGCCAGATTCCGTCTCGATATTTCCGGCATTGATGCCGCGCTTGCCCGTGTAGCGGCGGCAACCGTTGCCGTCCAAGGCGCATTTGCCGCCGCCAATACAGCGCTTGCTCCCTTCGCGAGCGCGTTCTCAGCAATCAAAGAATCCCTCGACCTGGGTGGGCAGCTCACAGACATGAGCGCCCAGACCGGGATCGCGGTGGCCGATCTTGTCGTGCTTCGCCAGGCATTCGCGAACGCAGGCATGGACGCCGAGCAAGTCGGGCCGGCAATCAACCGGCTCCAGAAGGCTCTCGGCGGCATCAACGAGGACGGAGAGCCGACAAACAAGGCGCTCGCAGCTCTTGGGATTTCGATGGCAGAACTTCAGTCACTCAACCCGGCGGAACAATTCTCGCGGGTATCGGCTGCGCTTGCGGCGATCCCGGACACGACCGAGCGGGCGGCAACTGCCATGGGGATCTTTGGGCGCAAGGGCGCCGCGTTGCAGGCGATCTTTCTGGATGGCTCGGCAATGGATGTCGCCCGTCAGCAGGTCGGCGGGCTTGCGGACACGATGCAGGCGAACGCATCGAAGTTTGATTCCATCTCGGACGCGCTCGGAGCGGCAAACCTGAAAGGCCAGCAGCTTGCAGCCGGGTTCACTGCGGCCATCGCCCCAGCGCTGGAGGAAATCGGCAACGCTCTCAACGCGACCGATCTGACCGGTCTCGGCGAATCTCTCGGCGAAATAGCAGCGGCAGCCATCCGTTTCGGCCAGGCGCTTTCGGGCATGATCCCGCAGATCGTCGGGGTGGTGGCGGCAATGGCCCTCTACCGCGCTGGGTTCGACACGAAGGTGGTGAGCGCCATGAGCAACATCGGCCCGGCTGCGACTCGTGCGTTTGCCCAGGTCCGCGTGGCTCTCGCCACGATGAACTTTTCGAGCGTGGGCGCGGCAGCCCGCACCGCTTTCGCCGGGATAGGCATGGCGGCACGCGGTGCGGCGCTCGCGATCAAGGGCGCTCTCATTTCCACGGGCATCGGTATCCTGATCGCGGGGATCGCGGCAGCCATCGAGGTGGTCATCGGAAAAGTCCAACAGGCAAAGGAAGCGATCCGTGCGGCGGGCTCGGCGAGCAGCGACACGCTCAAGGCGGTGACATCCATCGCGGCAGAAATGAAAACCGTGTCGAGCGAGGCCGACAAAGTCGATGTGGGCAAGCGCATCGACCAGGACATCGAAGCGGCCAAAGAATCGCTCGCCGGGCTCGCCGACCAGTTCGAAAACCTTTCGCCCGAGCAGCGAAACGACATCTCCAAAGAATACAACCTGCGCATCCGGCTTCTGGAGCAGATGAAGGCGAGCATGGCCGGGATCACGCCCGAGGTCATGGCGCAACGACAAGCAGAGAAGGATCGCGCCGCAGCACTAGCGGAAAGCCAGCGGAGGGCGGCGGCACTCAGCGGCGAGCTGGGCAAAAACAAGGAGGCGCTCGACAAAAAGCTCGCCGACGCAGCGTTCAGCGACCTATCCGCGACCGACCAGAAAACCGCGACTCTTTCGGGCGTTGGGCACTCCACCACATCCGAGGTGGATCAACAAATCGCCCTCCTGGCCGCCAAACGGGAATCATCCGCGCTCACCGACGACGAGGTGGTCCGCATGCAGTCGCTTATCGATGCCCGTGAAAAATTGATCGGCATCGAACACGACCTTGCCCGTGAAAAGGAACAGGCGGCCAAGAAGGCGGAGGAGGACGCAAAAAAGGAAGCTGAGGCGACAGCGAAGCGTGCGGAGTTCACCCGCGACGTGAACCGGGAAATCGCCCGCGCCCAGGCCGAGGCCTCCGGCGACAAGGAAACCGTCAAGCGGCTGGACCACGAGGCGCAGATTGCCCAGGAGACCAAACAGGGGATCTCGGCGGGCTTGGATCCAAAAGAGGCCGCACGGTTGGCAAACGAGAAGGTCGGCGCACTCGACACGGCCGCAGCCGCCCAAAAGGACGAGGAAAACCGCAAGACGCTCACCGCTCTGGATCTCGAAACCCGACTCGCCGAAGCGAAGGCGGCCGGAAACAAAGAGGAGGCCGCACGGATCGAGTGGCTTCAAAAATACAACTCCGAGCTCGCCCGGCTGCGTGACGTGATGCCCGAGGCCGACGCGCAAGCCGCCGCCGCCCGGTTGGCAAACGCACAGTCCGCCGGCGACCCCCAAGCCGCACAGGAACGTTCCGGGGCACTCTATTCCTCCTCGATGGCCAAGATCGGCGCGGGCGGGAACTTCGTCTCCGGTGGTTCGGATCCGATCCTGACCGAAAACCGCCGGCAGACCTCCATCCTCGAGCGGATCGCCCGGTCTGTCTCGCGCCAGGGCAGCCAGAGCACAGAGCTCAACTACACGCTCGCTTGACACGGTTCCTTCGTTACCGATGGCAGCCGTTCTCACAAAATCCGAATCTTCGACCGATTCCAAAGGGCGGGCCATCACCACGGAAACGTGGGAGGCGTTTGACGGGCCTCCTTCGGCACCATCTGGCGCATCCAACATCAAGCGCACGCACACCGACGGCAAGCACACGCTGGTTTACGACAACACTCCGACCGACAGCACAGGCGAGGAATACAGCGTGGAGGGCAGCATGTCGCAGGAACCGATCGAGACGCACGAAAAGTTCAAAACCATCAGTGCTGCAGATTGGAAAAAGTGGAACCTCTGGAAAAACAACCCGAACGACGAGAGTCTCGGAGGATGGAAACCAGGCAGCCAGACGGGTCCAATGGCCGAGCTCGCCGCCCTCTACGACAAAGGGGTAACCGATTACCTGGTTCCCCGTGCGGTCGTGCGGATCACCAAGAGCGAGGGATCATCGCCCCGTCTCTCGAAGCTCGGCAAAATTGACACTCCCTCCGGTGCTCCCACGCTCCCGAGCGGGGCGAACTGGATGCTCACGGGCGCGAGCGGGGCGAAGCAGGAAGGCGGGAAGTGGAGCAATACCTACGAATACATGTCCAGCGGACCCGCCGGATGGAACAAGGAGGTCTATTCGTGACGATTCCGTCCTTCAGAAAAGGCGAGAAGCTTAAGGCGGCGGATCTCCAGACCCTCGCGGATGCGGTGCGCGCAAATCGCGTGCTCCCCGGCGCTGGCATCAGGATCACCGGCAGCCCGAACGGAACGACTGTGGCGGTCGTGGGTGGCGGGGCTGGAGCGCAGGGTGTAACGGCCCATCCATTCAAGGTGATCGTGGCAAAGAATGACGCTCAGGGTGTCCGAGTGCAGGTGCTTTTCGGCACGGTCAACGGAATCGAGCCAACGATTGGCGGCCAGTGGCTCCACAACGTGCGGCCCACGCCGCCCACACTCCCGGCGAACGATGGCAGCCAGGTTTACCTCAAAGCCAACCTCGATGCTTCGCGCAATGTGGCGAGCGCGGAAGTTGCAGCGGCTTCGGAGTTGCCGCAGAATTCCGAAACCCTTTCCCATATCCTCCTGGCCCGGATCAGCATCGCGGAAGACAGCGGCAATCGCACCATCACAATCGCTCAAAACCTGGCGAGTTCGCTCGGGTTCCGAACCTGCAAAAACCCGGACTGGTATGAGGGCGCAACCGACACGCTCAAATACCAGCACATCTGGTGGGGGATTTGATGGCGAGCTCCCCCTACGGTATGGAGTCGCTGGCATGGCCGCCCGGCGGCGAACCTCCCGACTGCTGCACGGCTTCCGAGTATCTCGGGACAAACGTCCAATACATGAGCATCAGTGCGCAGAAGGCGAAATGCGGGACGGCCCCGATCGTGGGACTCTCCGGGGGCGACACGGGGTCACCGATTTACAGGCAGCCCGCGGAGGGGCCGAAGAAGTTCTTCCTCGTCGTGACGGAAACCGCGAGCGGGACGTGCCAGGCGGGACCGGGATGCTACGGGTATGATCCGGAAGGAGAAAGCGAACACGAAACGAGTTCCGGCACGAAGACGAGTAGCACCAACCCCAGAAGCAGCGGACCGTATTGGGCACCGTGCGTCGTGAACGTGGAGGGAGAGTTGCACGATGACTGCGGCATTTGGTTCTACGTGAACTGGAGTTTCAACTGGAGCGAAACTTCCTACACGGTCAACCGTTCGGAGGGGGAGCCGACCCCCGGTTACTGCAAAGTGCTTGGCAGTTCGACCTACTCGCTGGAATTGTCCGAAGAATTTGACACCGACATGCTCGAAGGGATCGTGGGCGAACTGCTCTCGGTCTGCTCGTGGGATGAGATGCAGTGGGGGCAGAGCAAAGTCGGGGCTTTCAGTGGCGAGGAGATGATTTGCCAGAGTGGATCCGCCAGCGATGGCTCCGGCTGGGGCAGCAGCGCCTACCGGAAGCTGCGCGATGACGAGTCAGTGCTTACGAAGCGGCGGATCCGCTACAAGGTGAGCGGGCAGGCATTCCCGACCTCGAAGGGCAGCTTCCGAATCCGGTGGCGGGAGATGTTTCTTCCTGAGGTGGGCGAGGATGAAGACCCGGTCCCAACTTTCACCGACCGCGAATACACGGGTGCGCCAGCGGAGGGCGAAACCACAATTGATGCCGGGGAATTTACCATCGAACCTCCGGAAACGAACGGGAGCGTGCTCGTCGTGGGGCTTCCGGCAAAGGGAACTATAAGCGCGCAGATCGAGGTCAAGGGATGGATACTCACCAAGCGGGGATTCCTCGAATACAAGCCGACCGGGGACAAACCTCGCGTCTTCAAGCGTGAGACCGCTTCCGGCGCGTTTGCCGGATGCCCGGCCCAGAACATCGACCCCAAAACGTATTCTGGGTTCCAGAGGTTCACCGACGATGCGGTGACTGTCCAATATCCGTGGGGCAGCTACACCGTCCCGGCGAGCGACGATCCCACGGGAAACTCCGAGACAACTTTGAGTGAGGACGTAAAGAATGGCGGCTTGTATTCCCGATCGTTCCCGGGAGGCGGATACTTCCGGTTTACGATGCCCGTGAAGGAAGTCACGCCGACTCGCCGCACGTTCTCTGAGGAAATCTCCTGTGATGGCAATCCCGTCAAGAACACGCTGATTTTCGACCTCTCAGAGGAATACACCACGGCAGAGATGATCGCAGCTGTGGAGGCCGAATGTTCGAAGGCATGGGATGACCGGAGCACAAAGTTCCTCTCCGAGTATAACCTTGAAAACGATTGGTGGGATCAGACTCCAATCCAGGCAGCGCTGCTCCTCCAGAGCACAGATGAGGCGAACTACGCCAAGCAGCATCTGCGCTACAAACTGACGTTTTCCATCCCGTGGTCGTTCGCCACAACCAAGAGCTTCACCTTCAAGTGGAAGATCTACACTTGTCGCTTTGACACTGGCACGACGACCGAAGAAGTGATGTCCCAAAGCGTCACCTTCGAAGATGGCAACACGGTTGTCACCGATGAGGACTGGCGGGAGGTCCCTGCGCCGTCTGTTCCTTCGCGGGTCTGGATCGGCGGATTCGATGGCCCAGAGCACCCGTTATTCTATGAAAGAGACCCAAAAATCGAGCGCGTCTGAGCGCCAGGAGCGGGCACGCATTTGCGGGACGTGTGCCAACCGCTCCGGCTGCGACTCGGCCGCCAAACCTGCGTTTGCGGACACCGCCTGCCCGCTCTCGCTCTGGCCGAGTCGGCTTGTAGGGGTGGGCGATGTGGTTGCGGCCGTGGCCCAGCCGGTCGCCCGTGCGATTGACGGGGCGTTCGGCACCGATCTGGCCAACTGCTCAGGCTGCAAGGACCGGCGGGAATGGCTCAACAAGAAGCTACCTTTCCCGTCGCGTTGACACGGGCGCGGCAGGCATGAGGCTTTTCCTCGACCTCGATACCCGGTCATTCATCGAATCCGCGCAGTTCCAGCGGGCCGTTTCTTCGCTCGTGCTCAAGCGCCGCGACCACCTGCCCGTGGATGTGCAGTTCCTCCGCGGTGGCGTGGTGGTTGGACTCGCCGATGGGGCCACCGGAAAACTCGGACTCAAAGCCGACAAGGATTTCAACGGTTCGTTTGCCGCCTCCGACCTGGAATGGGCGAAATCTGGAACAGGCGATGCCACGACCTACAGGTTCGACCTCAACCTGAATACGGTTCAGATCAATGCCCTCTTCGCCGGCGTTCCCACTCCGGCATTTGTCACGCTCATGCTCGAAATCGAATGGGCAGAGGGCGAGCTGCGCACCAGTTCCAACACGCTCGCCGTCACTCTGGAAAACGACATCGTGCGTGGTGATGAGGGCGTAGTCGAAGAGGGCGGGCCAGTTTACCCGCTCCCCGGTGCAATCGAACTGATCGCCCGGAAAGGCCAAAACAGCGGTTACGCAGGCCTGGATGATTCGGGGAAAGTGCCCGTTGCCCAGCTGCCGCAGACGGGGCCGGTACTGCGTGAAACACAAAATCGATTTGTTGCGAATCACTCGGGATGGAAGGTCGGTGACATCATCCGTCAATTGGGAGATACGTCCACGGCTTCCCTGGTTATCGAGGTAACAAGCGCAGTGCCGGGAGGAGCGCAGGAGGAGATCGAAATCACGGCACTCGCTGTTCCAGAGGGGGAGACGAGCGGATTCCAGCTTTCGTCCAATTTCGGATCCAGCGATCAGGCGACCACTCCTGGCCCCCTTACAGCCGGGGAGCATGCAATGGCGATCTACTTCGCACTCCAAAACTTCGGGGCATGCAGTAGCCCGCACGGCGACAACGCCGACAAGTTGACCTTCACGTTTAATTCTCCAGGGGTCGCCGGCGCTTCGCTGGCCGGAGGTTTCGCATCCCTCGAAGTCATCACCCCCGGCGTGGATCAATTGGCTTACTCGTTCTCCGGAGGCTTTTATGATCAGAACTGGAACAACTATTCTGCATCAGTTGAGGTTTACGGCCCCATGTCGGCTGAGGATTTTGCCCAGGAAATCGCCAATGCGCTCACCAACAATATTTCGCTTCTGAATGTCACCGTGTCCGGGGCGGTTGTCTCCGCCTCTTACACCTTTCCTGGCCAACTGATCTCACCGCCATATTTTTACGACCCGACCGGGAATGGCCAGCTTTGGCAGGCGATCTTCACCGACGGGGTTGATGGTGCTCCGCCAGGAACATTTATTGTGAGCGACATCTCGGCCCTCAGCAACGCCGGGGGTTACAAGGGAATCGGAGACACCGTGGACTTCCTCTCAGGATACGGCGAACCCTTTAACGGGGTGGGCTCCCTTGGCAACGGCTATGTCGATCTGAACAATGGAAATTTCTACCACCGCTCCGAGAGTGGCTGGATTTTTGTCCTCAACATCAAGGGTCCGCAAGGGCCGCAAGGGGCACCAGGCACGACCGGACCTGTTGGACCCGCTGGGGCTTCAGCGGCAAAGCTTCCCCGACTGGGGATGCATCGGGCTTTTCATTTGGCCCCTCAAAGCCTCGCCCTCTCATTCACTCCCATCAGAGGTTGCTTCGATGGATCCTTCCTCTGGGTGACATCCGGCACAAGCCTGGCGAAGATCGACGTTCGCTCGATTGTTCCCTCTGTGGTTGGGACATATGCCGTATCGGCAGGGTCCAACTGCCAAGACGTCTGCTTCGACGGGACAAATATCTGGCTCACGAATGGCAGCACCTCCATTTTCAAAATCAATGGCAGCACGGGGGCCAGCATTGGCACTTACACCCTCGGTGGCGCGGCATACGGCCTGTGCTTCGATGGGACGAATCTCTGGGCTAGCCATTATAACGCGTCGCCCCTGAGTCTGTCTAAAATCAACATCGCTACGGGTGCCGTTCTGGCAACCTACAACGTGCCTGACGCCAAATTTATTTCCAGGTTTTCGACAAATGGCACAGACTTGTTTGTTCCCTGCGATTGGACAACAGCAGCTCCAGGCATTTGCAGGGTGAGAATCAGCGACGGATTACGCGTGGCGACTCACTCGATGCCAAACAACTACAACCTCGGCGCCAACGCATTCGACGGCTCCTATTTGTGGCAGGCGGGTGGTGGGGGTTCGACGAACACCGTTTACAAGGTCAATCCAATCACTGGGGCTTATATGGGAGATTTGCCGGAGAACTCGCTCGTCTGGCCATATGTCGTGGCTTTTACAGATACCCGCCTGTTCCTCGCCAACAACAATACGGTCAAGAGCTTCGACAAGATCACCATGGCGTTGCAGAACACCTATACGCTGCCCGGCTCCGTCTCCTGGCTGCTCTCCGATGGATTCTACATCTGGGCGGGGCAGCCCTCAGCCCTGGTAAAGATCGACACTGTCTTCCCGTAATCGCCATGAAATTCTCCATCAACCCATCTCCCACCGGCACTCACATCGCCAAGAACGGTCGGCGCGTGAACATTGTCCCGGCCGAAAACGGCAAGGACTACGAATCCGAAGCGGCCTTTCTCACGGCTATGGCGATCCAGCCACTCGCGCTTTTCGTTGCCAAGCAAACCGCCATCGCCAATCTCCAGCAGGCCCATGAGAAATCTCTCCGGGACGGGATCACTCCAGACGGGGCGGCATTTGTCCTGCCGGCGGAAATCGAGTGGCAGAACAAATTCACGGGAATGGTGACGCTACTGCAGACGGCGCTTCTGGCTGCATCAAACAAAGCAGGCCGGGACGCCATTCTTGCGGCACCATCCGTCATTCCCGACAAAACGGGTGCGATCCACCCGATCACGAATCAGGATCTGCTGAGTCTACTGAGCAGCTACGGGCTGAAAATCCAGACGAAGGAAGTCGTCCTCGCAACCAAACAAGCTGAAATCGCGGCAGCGGCAACGCTTGCTGACTTGGAGCCGAAATAATGGACAACGACCCACTCCATGAACTCGCTGGTCGCTGCGACCTTTGCCGGGAATCCGTGCGCGACCGGCTGGCCGCCTTCGACCGCCGACTGCTCGCGCTTGAAATCGTCGTCCGGGGCGAGGACGGTCGCAACGGGATGAAGGCTCAACTCACAGGGCTCTGCGAGCGTTTTGACGCCTTTGAGAAAAAGGCAATTCGCTGGATCGCTATCGGCACTAGCCTGCCGGGAGTAGTAGTCGGTGTAGTCGCAGTGCTGAAGTTCCTGGGGCGGTTGTAGTCGTGCTGGGATTGCGTGTATCAGCCGGTTTTATCGCGTTTCCGGCGACCGATGTAGGGGAAGTGGTTGACACCCGCGCCGGTGGTATGAACGCCATTAAAATCCTCACTCTCGTCGGCAAGGTTGCCGGTGTCATCGCCGGCCTCAACGTCATCCCTTTCGTCCCTGCCGAATACGGTCTCTTCATCTTCGCCGGAGCCTCGATCCTCAAGGACGTGGTGAACCGGGTCGGCGACCTCGTAGACGACGGAAAGCAGAACGATTCGTTCAAGGCCTGATCGCCATGTGGACGGCCATCCTCGCCCTCCTGCAATCCGTGCCAGTCGTGGCCCGGGTCGTGGAGAAGCTCACGCCAACCCGGCGCGAGCGGCAGATCGAAAAAATCCGCACCGACAAACAGCATGAACGCGAAAAAATTGATTCTTGGGTTGATCGGGGCGGCACTCCTCCTCTGTAGCCAAGGTTGTTGCGTAACGACTTCGAGCGTTCCTCCGCTCCCCGACGGCAACGTCCGCCGCCTCCTTCAATCCTACCCGCAGGAAGCCGAAAAAGCCCGAGTCGCCGCTCCCGCTTTTACCCGCGACGCTTTGAAGACGATCTCCGGGCTGGAGGAGCAGGTCTTGGTGCTCGGCGTGCTGCCGGAACCGTGACGCTCACTCCCGGATAAACCGCATTGTTTCCTGCTTCACGGTGGCGATCATCTTTTCCGCGCGCACGTCCGCCAGATGGCTATTGACCACGAACAGGGCATGCACCACGCCGGGGATCCAAAGGAACAGCGTGAGAATCAGGTTCAGCATCGCCTGAAACGGCTTCCCGCAAAGCAGCACCGCGACCGGAGGCAACACAATTGCGAGCAGGTAGCGCATATTGGGACTCTGGCTCGTGGCGGGCTGGGTTTCAATCGTGATTCACAAAATTGGCGGATTACCTTGTACGTGCTTTTCCCCGCTTCCTGTTTTTCGCAGGCGAGGTTTTCTTCACTCGCCCAGGCTTATCCATTTTCCGTCTGGATACCGGCTCGCTCGAAAGAACCTCAATCGAACCGCCCTCCTCCGTATAGCGCACTTCCCTGCCATCGAAGGTTTTGACGGTAAACCAGCGTTCCTGCGGATGGACTTCAATTCGCTCGATGATCGCCCGGGCGTTTTCCTTCAGCTTTGATGCATCCCGCCAATCAACCTGCTCCAGATCCATGTCGGGGGCAGCGTTATCGACCTTCATCTCCGCAATCCGGCTCTCCAATTCCTTTTTTTCTGCTTCAAGCAGGCGGAGTTTTTCATGAGCCCCGGCCGAGAACCCATCGGAAATAAAATCAACAAGCCGCGGAATCTTCGCCTCGATCTCGTCTTTGCGCTTGAGGGCGTCTTCCAATTCCTGATTCTGCTTTTTGGCCGATGGCGGGCATGTCGTGATGGCTTCGCAGGCGCCCATGAGGGCCTCCAAAAACCGGCCATAATGCCATGTGATGCGCGGAGCTGCTCCAACCGGGGCGGCGGCATCTACCAAATAGGAATAACCCCTCGCTTCATTGGAAACGAGCCGAATCATTTTCCGCCCGGTCATCACGTTGTAGAGCAGTCCCGCGATGGGGTTGCCTTGTCCCCGGCCCCGATACGATGACCTGATGCGGCGGATCCGCTGAACCGTGGAATACAAATCCATCGGGACCACGGCGGGGTAGTATCCCGGCACGGGGTCGCAGAGCACCCGCTTGCCGTCCACTGTGCGGGCCAGTTGAAACTCCCCAATCACGGCGCGGGAATCCAGGATGTTCTTGATACCTGTCGGATACCACCGGCTTCCTTTGCCCATTCTGGCGACCTTTTCTTTCTGAAAAACCTGGGCGATATGAAGCCCACCTTTGCCCTGCGCCGCCATCTGGAAGATCCGCTTCACGATCTTTGCCTTTTCGGGAATCACCTCAAACTTCTTCCGGTCGGCACTGAGTTTCAACCAGCCGGGGCACAAGGCGGTGATCTTCTCAGTCGTGGCCCGCCCTCGCTTCGCCTCCCACGCCTGCGTGCTCCGCATCGACTTGATCCGGCTTTCTTCGTTCGCCCGGCTCAGGATCGTCAGGCTGATGATCAGGTCTGTGAAATTTCCATCATTGATCCGCTTCTTGTCATAGACCCGCTCGTCGGCCAGCGTCACCACCACGATCCCGGCATTAATGATCCCGAGGAACATCTGCAGCGCATACGTGATGTCGGTTCGGGACAGCCGGTCCAGGCTTTCCACGATCAGGTAGGAACCCGGCTCGATTGCCCCGGACTCCACCCGGCTCAGGAACGCCTTGAGCGCCCCCTTGTCCGCATTCTTGCTCCGGAATGCCGAGACCCCGAGGTCGCGGTAGTTCTCCACCAGCGGAATCCCGTTCTTCTGGCACCAGTTTTTCGCCAGCGTGGTTTGACGGCGCAGGGAGTCTCCGTGTATTTGGTCAGCAGTGGAAAACCTCAAATACGAATAGGCCTTATGCATGAGCTATTTATGCCGCTGGGAGATTGTGTGGTAAAGTATAAAGTAGGGAGCAGCCTTTGGTGCCAAAAGCAAGTGGGAGCAGGTCATCGGGGACGTTCGCCAGAAAAATCTCGCTCTCTGAGGTGGCGTAGAGTATGTTCCGACCATG
>Ga0247834_1002160_pt1 | contig 30693 bp, 19 predicted proteins | sample LaCruzMarch2015__8_FD_187118 | JGI IMG/M metagenome (GOLD analysis project Ga0247834, IMG submission 187118) | Freshwater microbial communities from meromictic Lake La Cruz, Castile-La Mancha, Spain - LaCruzMarch2015_12m | ecosystem: Environmental > Aquatic > Freshwater > Lake | place: Spain... | reverse complement strand
CGCGAAAAGGCACAAAAAGACGGCACTCGCGCAGAGGTGCTGAGTTCGCTGGGGTTTGTTTGATTTTGTTCTGAGCCCTCTGCGCCCCTGCGCCTCAGCGGGAAAACTGTGGGATTGAATCGCGCGGGGGTGCGAAGGGAGAGGGGTGGAATAATTTGCCGCGAAGAAACACAAAAAGACGGGACTCCCGCTGAGACGCGGAGGACGCGGAGGTTTTCGGAAGGGGAGTGAATCGCGCAGAGGCGCTGAGGTCGCTGGGGTTTTTTCGGAAGGGGAGTGACTCTCACGGAGACACAGAGACGCTGGGGTTTTCTGATTGGGATTCGAAGATACTGCGCTGCTGCGGTTGCCTTCGGTTCGGCGGGAGGATTCTGGGATTTGTCAGGGATCTAAAGCCCAATATACTGAAAAGTAGAATGAACGAAAACTCGATCGGAACCAGAATCATCGAAGCGGCAATTGCCGTTCATCGGGAACTTGGGCCTGGGTTGTTGGAGAGTGTTTACGAGGTCGTCTTGGCTAAGGAACTCGAGGAGCGTGACCTCAGGGTGGAGCGGCAAGTCGGGGTGCCGATCACTTTCAAGGGAGTCCGGTTTGATGAGGGATTTCGCGCAGACCTGATTGTCGGAAAGCTCGTACTGGTGGAGCTGAAGTCCGTGGAAAGGGTGACCGCTGCGCACAAGAAGCAGGTGCAGACCTATCTACGACTGACAGGTTTGAAGCTCGGGTATCTCATGAACTTCGGCGAGGTGGTCCTCAAAGCGGGGATTACACGTTGCGTGAATGGCTTGGACGAGGAGCATATCAATATTGCCCGGTCGCAGGAGAAGCTTGAACTTTGAAGACGGTGGGGGGCTCTGGTTGGGGTCGTCCGACCGTATGCCGGACCCTCTGCGCCTTTCCGCCGCGCCGGGAGAAAATCTGGAAAGACGGGAATCGCGCAGAGGCGCTGAGGTCGCTGGGGTTTTCTGATTTTGTTCTGAACCCCCTGCGCCTCAGCGCCTCAGCGGGAAAATTTCTGAAATAAACTCGTGCTGAGGTGCGGAGGGAGGGCGCGGGACCCGCAGGTCGACATGAGCAGGAGCGAAGGAGTCAGCCACAGGAAATGGAGGGCGCGCGATGAGCGCGCTTTTTTATTTTTGCGTATGAGGGTAATTTTCGCAGATTCATGGCGCGCGAACGTATTTTGGGGATTCCGTTTTTTACCGGCTCGGTGGAGGAGGCGGTGGGGGAGACTTGGCGTGGGGGGCTGGTCGTCGCGCCGTCGGGGCCGAATCTGGCCAATGAATTGCGCCGGGTGCCGGATTACCGGCGGGCGGTGGAAGGTGCCGAGGTGGCCTTGACGGACAGCGCGGTGATGGTGGCGGTCTATCGTGCGGCAACGGGAAAGAATCTGCCGCGGCATTCGGGGTTGAAATTTTTGGAGGCGATGTTGGCCGAGCCGGCGCTGAAGGAGCCCGGGGCGGCGTTTTGGGTGATGCCGACGAGGGAGGAAGGGGAGGCGATCGCCGGGTGGTTGCGGACGCAGGGTTTTCCGGTGGACGAGAGAAATATGTATGTCGCGCCGTTTTACCAGAGGTATCCGATCAAGGATGAGGAGCTGTTGCGGCGGTTGAAGAGTGCGCGGCCGCGGGTGGTTTTTTTGAATTTGGCGGGGGGCAAGCAGGAGGTGCTCGGGGCGTGGTTGCGGGGGCGGTTGGAGCCGAGCCCGGGGATCGTCTGCACGGGGGCCGCGGTGGCTTTTCTCGCGGGGACGCAGGCGAAGATTCCGGTCTGGGCGGATCGCAGCGGGCTGGGTTGGTTGATGCGTTGTCTTTCCGAACCGCGGAAGTTCATTCCGCGGTATTGGAGTGCTCTGCCCTTGATCGGGATGGTCGCGCGGTATCGGGAGCGGAGTCCAGTGGGCCGGGAAAAGGCTGAGGACTAAACGGGAGGCGACGAGACGGTCAAACGCGGAGCTCCGCTCGGGGAGAGGGGTGGCGGCTCAGCGTCGGGAGGTCTCCCACAATTCCACGAGGAGAAGGAGGGCGGAGATGGTCGCGATGATGCTGAGGGTGAGGAAGAGGAGGTCGATGAAGGTGTTCACGCCCGCGAGTGGAACACGGGGGGTAGGACATCGGCGGGGGGAGGCTCGGATTACTTAAAGGATGAAGGCCGGAGTTTGAGTTTTGAGTGAAAGATGGACGGGCGGCGAATCCGGAGTCGAAAGAGCACGGCGAGTCCCGCGGACGCGAGGAGCAGTGTGATGGTGCCTGGTTCGGGGACGACGAGCAGGTAGGCGCGGTCGCCGATGATCTGATGGGCCTGGGTGGTCGGGTGGATGTTGCTATCCCAGAAAAGGTAGTCGCCGGGATTATCCACAATGGTGTCTGAGATAAATCCCCATCTCCAAGCAGGATCCGAGGAGTTGGACAGCCCGTAATCCGTCGGGTTGGTCAAAAGGTCGTCGAACAAGGTGTGAATGTCGAATTCGTAGATCCTAGCCTCCGGGGCGTGGAGGGCAGCCAAACTGCCGTCGAGGACAAGGTTGAAATAGCTGGAAAATGCGTTCCCCCAAAACCGTTTGTCCGGGTCGCTGCGGAAGTCGGGTTTCTCGCCGAGAGCGGGCAGGTTGGGCACCAGAAAATGGCGGGACCCGGCGTCATAGAGAGTAGACAAGGCTGCGGCAACGTTGCTGGCGGCGGCGGCGGCAGTCGCCTGCATGCCGTCGGTCGTGCGGTTTCCGCCCTTGACCCAATATATGGCGTCATTCGCCCCGCTCCAAAGTGTGATCAGCGCGTTGGAGGGAGTCGGCAGGAGTCCGTTGTTCATCATGCTGACATAATCGGCGACCTGGGTTTGCAGGTTGGCGACCTGCCCGGCAACGCCGGAGGGTCCGAGATCTTTGTAACCCGTCCCGGTTGTCGAGGCGCCCCAGGCGAAATTTCGGGCGGAGGTGTTGTCTCCGAGGTTGGCCCCGAGATCAACCGGGGCTGATCCTGCCGTGTTGGACCTCAGGTTTCCTTCCAGGTATTCGACCCATGTCGGCCCGTTGGCGAAACGGCCGTGGGCTGGGATGTCGTAAGAGTTATAAGCCGAGTTGTAGTAGGTGGCGCTGTAGCCGGTAAAATTCTGGATGAACCATCCGTAGCCCATTTCTGCAAACGTGTTGCCCCGGTCGGAAAGACTATCTCCGAAGGCGATGACCCCGGAGTAGGCCGACGCACAAGGTAAACTGGAGGCCAGAAAGAGGGCGGAGACTGCGGCGCCCAGGAGAGCCCTGCTGCGGGTGCACATTCGGGAGGTCACCAAAAATACCTACTTGAAGGACAATCAAAATCAAGTCATCGGGGGCATGGAAAGTTTTTGAAATGGCGGGTCGCGAGTTGAAGGTGAGGGAACGATTGCCGGTCCTCGGCCCCACAAGGCACACAGTTCCAAGTTTGGTCGTCCCGCGAGGGCGTGCCGAGAGACCCCGCTTTTGTCCTCCAAATTGTGTCCCCACCGGGAATCGAACCCAGATTTAAGGTTTAGGAAACCCTCGTTCTATCCGTTGAACTATGGGGACGAGAGACGGTATTCATAGCAGGTTTGGCGGGGTGATGCCACCTCTGCTGCATTTTGGGACGGAGCCAGTGCAGGCGGGGATTTTGCTGCCTGGGGGGCTGGATTTTCCGGTAGAACTTCGAGGTTCTTTATGAGTCCCCGCTTCTTCGAGGTTATGTCCGCACATTGGCCGGTGTTCGCACTGCTGGCCGGATTGGGGCTGGCCATGGGGCTTCTCGCGCTTGTGCGGGGACGGCGCGCGGAGGAGGCGGGTGTGCCGGGCGGCGTGATTTTCGGCTGGGGATGTGTCTTTGTGCTGCCGCCTTTGGTTTATGTCTTGGGATTGGCTTCGGGTCTGAGTGTGGAGTCGGCTATCTTTAGCGCACTGCTCGCGGCAGCGGTCTTGCTCTGGGTCTTTGGGTTGGTCGAGGAGTTTGTCCCTGCACTCGTCGCGGTGGTAGCGGCCTTGTTCGTCGGACTCGCGCCGGTGGAGGTGGCGCTGGCCGGGTTTTCTTCGCCCGCCCTTTTGCTCCTGCTCGGGGTTTATGCTTTGTCTGCGGTGATCAGTTCTTCCGGGCTGAGTTACCGGCTGATGCTGCGTTTGCTGCTCCGTTTGCCGGACAAACCGGTGTGGCATCAGGTGACTTTGCTCGGCACGGGCTACTTGCTCTCGCCGCTCATGCCTTCGGCCAACGCGCGGATGTCGATGCTCATGCCGGTGTTCAAGGATATGGCGACCGGCTTGAAGTTGCCGGCGCGCGGCCCGGCACTGACCGCGTTGCTCGCCGCGATGTTCGGCGGGGCCTTGCTTTTTTCGCCGATGATGGCGACGAGCAAGTCGTCGAATATTGCCGCACTGAATTTTCTACCCCCGCAGGTGCAGGCCGAGTTCGCCGGACTTTTCTGGCTGGTGGCCGCGGGAGTGGCGGCCCTCGGCATGACGGTGGCGCACCTTTTGGTCATTCCCCGGTTGTTTCCGTCCGGACCGGAAGCACCTTTGCCCCGCGCCCACCTGGAGCGGCAATTGTCGGAAATGGGTCCGCTCAAGGCGTCGGAATGGATCGCGGCGGCGGGGTTTGTTTTCTTCCTGGTTGGCTGCGCGACGGTGACTTGGCACCACGTGAAGCCGTCGTACCTGGCCGGCTTCGTCCTGCTCGGGTTGCTCCTCACGGGAACTCTGCTGCGCAAGGATTTCCAAAAGCAGCTCGATTGGCCGATGATTTTTTTCCTCCTCGGGATGGATAGCATGATGCGGATCATGGACCACCTCGGCTTGGCCCAGGCCTTAGCGCGGGCCACGGGTGAGGTTTACGGATTTGTCGACGGGCGGATCGCATTTTTCATCGCGGCCTCGCTGCTCACCACTCTGGCCGTGCGTCTGGTTTTGCCGGTCACCGCGGGCATGCTCACTTCGGCCATCATCCTCCTCCCAGTGGCGGCGGCGCAGGGGATCAATCCGTGGATCTGCGTGTTTTGCGCGGCTGTCTTTAGTGACATCTCGTTTTTCCGTCATCAGGGCACGAATGGCATCATGCAAATCCGGGCGTCCGGATTGTTCGAGCTGGGCGATGAGCGGGGGTTCTTGCGCTACAACATGTGGATGAATCTGGCCCGGGTGGTGTTCGTCCTCGCTTCGATCCCGTGGTGGCAATGGCTCGGCTTGCTATGACAAATCTTTGGAAAAATCTGCTTATCGGCGGTTTTCTCGCCGCGTTCCTCATTTTGCTGGGGTTCTTCAACGCGACCAAGCCGCGCATTCTGGTCCTGCACTCGGCGGGCGCAGGCTCCTCGTGGGCGCGCCAGGTGGATCGCGGGATGGATGAGGCGCTGGCCCGCAACCGGCGTCCGCTCTCGGTTGAACGCAATTACCTCGGCCTGGATTCCCCGGCGGCGTCGCGGCGGGTGGAGGAAGCGCGGGCGGAGGCGCGGCGGGCCGTGGCACGGTTCCAGCCGGATGTGCTCATTGCGGTCGATGACGAAGCCAATTCGCTGGTCGCTCGGGACTATGTCGGACGGAAAAGTCCGCGCATCCTTTATGTCTCGCTGAATCGTCCGCCATCCGACCTCGGATACGTCGGCGCGGCCAATGTCTCGGGCATTGCGGAGCAGTTGCCGCTTGCCGCGGTGCGTGATGCAGTGATGGATCTTTTTCCGGGGCGCAGTCCGACGGTCGCGGTGATCGGGGTGGAGAACGAGTCGGGGGCGGCCGAGATGACGCAGGTGCGGGCCTTTGCTTGGTCGCCGTTGTCGGTGGATGAGTCGGCGCTGGTCGCGACGGCGGAAGATTGGCGGGCTTTCGTGCAGCGGGTGGCCGCGGCGGATGTTTTGCTGGTGCTCGGCACGCATGATTTGCCGGGTGAGGGCCGGGTGAGCGTCACGGCGGCGGAGATCAATCGATGGACGCAGGAGCAGGCGCGTCCGCTGCCGATCGGCACGCAGGTGAACTTTGTCGAGGACGGCGGTGGGCTGAGTTTTTCGCCGCCGCCGGACGACAGCGGGGCCAAGGCGATCGGGTTGGCTTTGGATTGGCTCGACGCACGTGACACCCCGGGGGCACCGGCACCAATGGTGTCGGATCATTTCGAGGTGGCGGTGCGGCCGGCTGCGCTGGCTGCGCGCGGGATGGTCTTACCTCCGATCTACCTTGAAGCAGCGCGGGAGAATGGGGCGTTGTTCAAGTGAAGGTTCCCGGCGCGTCAGGGACGCCGCGCCTACCGGGCGGGAGGATGGGTTTTTCGCTGAGCGCTGCGGACGGTCGGGGCCCGGTCAGAAATCGATGGTGGCGCTCAGGCCGAGGACCAGGGCGTTCGGGATAGACGTGCTGCCGCCGGGTTGAACGATGAATTGGAGATCGGGCTGGATCTCGAACCATGGGGTGAGTTGGGCCTGATAAGTCGCTTCGAGGACGAATTCGTTGCCGCGGTTGGCGCCGTCGAGCTGCGCGGCTTGGCCCGGGGTGAGTTTCGTCCAGACGACGCCGATCCCGAGGGCGTCGTCGTCCCGGCCGGGCAGTGCCCCGGTCCAGGTGAACCCGGAATTGAAAATCAGGCCGAGCGGGTCGCGATCCGGGGTGGTGCCGAAGCCGGTGCGGTTGAACCACGCGAGGCCTTGCTGCGAATCATGGCCCGAGTCGGGCTCGGGCCAGAGCATCTGGTCGACGATGCCGTAGATAAACGCTCCACCCCAGGCGCTGCCGTCTTGGTCGACGTAGTCCTGCGTGCCGGTCTCGAACATCGCGCCGAATTTGGCCGTGCCGGGCAAGGCCGCATGGCTCCAGCCGTATTGGGCCTCGCTGAGGATGAGCAGGCCGTTGTCTCGGGTGATTCGCCAATAAAAGTTGGTTGGATTTTCCGCGGGCGGCCAGACGACGCCCTGCATGATCGCGGCTTGGAATTTCCAACCGCCGCCGGGTTCGACCGCGGCGTAAAGGCCGGGCGCGGCGAACGGGTAGGCCGGAGGACCACCGAGTGAGCCATTGTAAAGAAGGGGCCAACCGAAGGCGGAATTGAGGAAAAGCTGACACCCTTCCGAAAGGGTAAAGTCACGATCGGCATTGAACAGGCCGGCGCGGATGGTCAGGACGTCGTCGAAAAACTTCTGCTGCAGCCAAAGGTCGAGGGCACGGAATCCGGCCGGTTCTTCGCTGCCACTGCTCGGGAAAAGGGCGCCGGTCAGATCAGCGGTCGGACTTCCTCCCGCATTCCAGACCCACGTTGTGTTGAAGGAGGAACCTTGCCAACCGAACATCTTCTCGAAATCGAGGTCTGCGCCGAATTGCAGGACGCCGGAATAGGTCGCACCGCGCCGCGAACCGCCGGCCACATTGCCCCAGACTTGGGAGGTGTAAGTGCTGAAAAAGTCTGCGCCTTGGTCTTTGACCAGCGGCCGGTTTCGATTCCAGTCTCCGGTGGCCAGGTCCCATTTCGTCCACGGCTCCGGTTGCGCGGCGGGATCTTGGGTCAAGGCACCGGCTGTGGTGAGGAGCAACACCGCCCAGAATCCCCAGCTTCGGCTCATGCGCGTCGATGCAGGAACCGGGCACCTTCGCACCCGGCGAGCATACCGAGGCACATCCCGAGAACCATCGCGGCGTAGGTGAGAAAGAACTGCGCCGAGGCGGCCGTGATGGGCAATCCGGCCAGAGCGACGGCCCCGACTTCCATTCCGAGGAACATGCCGACCAGCCCGGCCAACCAGCACCAGACCCGCGAGGAGACAGACTGGAAAATTTCCCGATCAACGAAAAGCCCGGGCAAAGCGGCGAGCAGCATTCCCGCATCCATCCAGGTGAAAGTCGCGAGGAGGCCGAGCCCCATGTTCGAGTCGGCGCAACCGCAGAGGCAGACACCGTCGCGGACCACGGCGGCAAAACCGGCGTCGGCCCACCATCCGGCGAGCATGGCCAACCCGCCTGCGCTGAACATGGCCATGGTCATGCGGGCGGCGGGGGACCAGATACGGTCGCGCGACCAGAGCAAGACGGCGCCGGCCGCCGCGAGGAAGAGCATGACAAACCCGGCGGCCCCTGGCCCGCGGAAACCACCGAGCCAGGCGATAACCGGTCCCTGCAAGGCGAGGGCCGCGGCAAAGGCGAGACGTTCGAACTGTGGAAAATCCCAAGCGCGTCGGCCGGTCAAGGGCGCTTGGGGTGCGGCGGCCTTTTGCAGGGCGGTGTCGGACGTTTCGTGCAGCACGCGCCAGGTCACGGTGAGGCTGGAGACGAGCATGATAAGGGCGGCGGCGATGGGGTGGAGGATGCCGGCCGCGGCGAGGCCGATGCCGAAAATGTTGTAGCAGGCGGCGAAGGCGATGTTGCGGCGGATGGCGCGCACCGTGGCGCGGCAAAGACCGATGGACTGCGGGATGACGCGCAGATCCTGGCCGTTGAGTTCGAGGGCCGCGGTTTCGCGAGGCAACTCGCTGCCGCCCGACATGGCGATGCTCGCCGTGGCGGCGGCCATGGCCGGCGCGTCGTTGATACCATCGCCGATGAAAAGGACCATGCGTCCCGCCGCCCGGAGTTTTTCCACTTCGTGCAATTTTGCCTCGGGGGTGAGCCCGGCGAGGCATTCGTCGAATCCGAAGCGCGCCGCATTTTCCTCGCGATCGCCGGTCATCACGATGGTGCGGATGCCGAGCGCTTTCATTTGGGCGAGGGCTTCGCGCGCCGAGTCGCGCAGGGATTCGCGGATCACGGCCAGTCCGGCGAGCCGGCCATTGCGGCGGACGAAAATTTCGTGGCCACCGTCCGTGGGAGCCGCGAGCAAATCGCGCAAGGTGGAGACGTGGTCGTCCTTGGTCAGCAGCGATTCGTTGCCGATGCGCAGCGGGGTGCCGTCAGGCAAAAGTCCTTCGAGGCCGGTGCCGGCGAGCACGCGGATGTCGCGGGCGAGGAGAGGTTCGCCGGACCCGGGCAGGGCCCGGAAAGCGCGGGCGATGGGGTGCGAGCTGCCGGTTTGCACGGCGGAAATTTCACGGAGGAGGAGGGTGCGGTCGATGCCCGGAGCCGTGACAAAATCAACGATGCGCGCGTCGCTCTCGCTCAAGGTGCCGGTCTTGTCGAAGACCGCGGTGTCGATCAGCGCGAGGCTTTCGATCGCATCGCCGCCGCGGGCGAAGAGCCCGCGCTTGGCTAGCGCGGCGAGGGAGGCCCAGATAGCGACCGGAGTGGCCAATCCCATGGCGCAGGGGCAGGCGACCAGGAGGACGGCGAGGCCATTGAACACACCGGTGATCCAGCCGCTCTGCAGGGTCCAAGCGATGGTGGTCAGTGCCGCGATAACCAAGACGAGCGGGAGAAACCACGAGACGAGACGATCGGCCTCGCGTTGGATGCGTCCGGGATTTTTCCGCGCTTCCTCGATCGAACGGAGGAGGGCGTCGAGCCGCCGGGAGCGTCCGCGCGAGACCGCGGTGATACGCAGGGTGCTGTCCTCCACGCGGCTCCCCGCGAGGATGCGGTCGCCGTTGCGTTTGACCACCGGATACGGTTCGCCGGTCAAGGCCGCTTCGGAAACCAGGGCGACCCCGTCGGAGACGGTGCCGTCCACCGGCGCACCTTCGCCAGCACCGACCAGTACTTGGTCGCCCGGCACGATGCGGTCAATGGTGACCCGTTCTTGGTGGCCGGCGGAATCGACGCGCTCGCAGAAATCAAAGGCCGCGCCGATTTTTTCGATCGAGCGGCGGAGGGCATCGCGACGTTGGCGTGCGAGGATGGTGCCGAAGGTGTAGATGGCGACGAGGACCGCGACAATTTCGTAGTAGACGCCGCCGGCCCCGGTGATCGAGCTGTGCACCGAGGCGAGGAAGGCGCCGAGGATGCCGACGAGAAAAAATTGCTCGAAAACCACCCGGCCACGCAGGAGCGCATCCCACGATTCGCGGAGGATGGGGAGGCCGGCGAGGAGGAATACGCCGAGAGCCGAGAGCGCGAGGGCGCCGTGGATCATCCAACGGGCGTTGCCTTCGACCGGTGACATGTTGACCGCGAGGCTGAAGATCATGGCTTGGGCGGCAAGGAGGCCGGCCATACCGAGGCGCAGCCAAGTTTTGGCCTCGCGATTCAAAACGAGTTCCTCGCTCTGGTTGTCGGGAGTTGTGCTTTGGCAGCAGGCGGACATGAAGGGGAAGTTTAAGGCCGGGGGTGCGGGCATGCAATGCGGCGGAGTGGCTGCAAAGGTGGATCGGGGGGAATTCGCGCTGGGGATAGCGCGATCCACCGGCGGTGATGTCTGGTCGTGACGGGAGAGACGCCCGTGGCCCCTGCTGCAGAAAGTGGCACGGGCATTTGCCCGCGGTGTCGGGTCGCCATCGGCAGGATGCCGATGCCACTTTTTTTGCGTCCGGGGGCACTGCGGGTTACGGCGCGATTGACCTTGGCGCGGGGGTTCTGGGATGCTGCAGAACTTATGAGCAAAGGAATTCTCGAGGGAAAAACAGGGGTGGTTTTCGGCGTGGCCAACAAGCGGAGTATCGCGTGGGCCATTGCCAAGGCGTGGAAAGAGGCGGGGGCGAAACTTATCTTCAACTACCAGGGCGAACGGGTGAAAGAGAACGTGGAGGAACTGGTATCGGAGTTCGGCACCGAGGTGCCCGTTTACCCGTGCGATGTCTCGAAGGATGAGGAAATTGCGGCCTTTTTCGACAAAGTGAAGGGCCACACGGACAAGCTCGACCTGCTGCTGCATTCGGTGGCCTTCGCGCCAAAGGAAGCGCTCGAGGGGGATTTTGTCTCGACCTCGCGTTCGGCCTTTTCCGCTGCGCTGGACATCAGCGCCTACTCGCTCGTGGCGCTCTCGCGGGCGGCGGCGCCGATGATGACCAGCGGGGGGAGTATCGTGGCCATGAGTTATCTCGGCAGCGTGAAAGTTGTGCCGCATTACAATGTGATGGGCGTGGCCAAGGCGGCGCTCGAATCGTCGACCCGCTACCTCGCTTACGACCTCGGGGCGCACAAAATCCGGGTGAATTGCATCAGCGCCGGCCCGGTGCAAACCCTGGCCGCGCGCGGCATCGCCGGATTTTCCTCCATGATGAAGCACTATGAGGAACACGCTCCGCTCAAGCGCAGCTGCGAGACCTCCGAACTCGGCGCCACCGGCGTCTTTTTGGCCAGCGACGGCGCGGCCTCGATCACGGGTCAGGTCCTTTACGTGGACGGCGGCTACGAGATCATGGGGATGTAGGCTGGTGGCCATGCAGCCGGAGAGAAAAAGGAGAAGCGGCGTCCCCGCCGCTTATCGTGGGTGGTTAAGCGGCGGAGACGCCGCTTCTACTCTACGAGGAGGCGGGCTGGCTGGATCGCCCGCAACCCCGCTTGGTCTCGCTATCTGAGCATGGACGCGCGGATCATCGATGAGTTGCGCCAAGTCGCCGGCATTGACGGCGTGCGCACGGATGATGCCTCGCGCGAAGCGGCAGCAGGCGACAAGTGGTTTGCCCGCACGTTGCCGGAGGCGGTGGTTTTTGGTCGCTCGACCGCATCGGTGGCCGGCGTGATGAAAATCGCGGCGCGGGAAAAGATTCCCGTGACGACCCGCGGGGCGGGCTACGGTTACGTGGGTGGCTGCGTGCCGGTGCAGGGCGGGATCGTGCTTTCCACTGCACGGATGGACCGGATCAAGGAGGTGAGCGCGGAGGACTTCGTCGCCGTGGTCGAACCGGGCGTGATCACCGGACATTTGCAGGATGCCGCGCGGAGCCGGGGGCTTTTTTATCCGCCGGATCCGGCCAGTTTGGCGGATTGCAGCATCGGGGGAAACATCGCGACCAATGCGGGCGGTCCGCGGTGTTTGAAATACGGGGTGACCCGCAATTATGTGCTCGGGCTCGAAGTCGTGCTGGCCGACGGCACGGTGGCACGGGTGGGCGGACGCACGCACAAAAACAAAACGGGATTTGATCTGGTCGGACTTTTCACCGGCTCGGAAGGCATGCTCGGTGTCGTCACCGAGGCAACCCTGCGCCTGCTGCCCTGGCCGCCAGCCCGCGCCGTGCTCTCGGCCAGCTTTCCGGACATGCCGACCGCCGCCGCCGCGGTGCAATCGATTTTCGCCCACGGGCACTTGCCTTCCGCGGTGGAGATCGCCGACCGCTTCACCCTCGAGGCGGCGCGCCAGCATGCGGGGGCCGAGACGGTGATTCCTCCGGGCGAGGCGCATTTGCTGGTCGAGATCGACGGACAGGAAGCCAGCGTGAAGGCGGAGACGGCTGAACTGACGGCGCTCTTGCGTGAGGCCCGCGCGGTCTCGGTCGAGAGCGCGCTGACGGCCGAAGGATGCGAGCGGCTCTGGGCGCTGCGGCGCGGGTTTTCCGGATCGCTCCGAGCGACCGGATTGAAAAAACTGAACGAAGACATTGTGGTGCCGCGGGGAAAATTGGTCGAACTGGTCGAGTTCGGCGCGCAACTCGGGCGCGACTATGACGTTCCCGTGGCGTGCTTCGGTCATGCGGGGGATGGAAATATCCACGTGAACTTGATGGTGGATAACCCGGATAATCCAGCGACGAAGGAACGAATGGAGCGGGCACTCGACGCGTTGTTTCAAGGCGTGCTGGCCATGGGCGGGAGTATCACCGGCGAACACGGGGTCGGCCTGGCCAAGAAACGTTGGTGGCCGCAGGCGGTGGAGGCCGGCGCGGATGAATTGCACCGGCGGATCAAGCGCGCCTTGGATCCGGAGGATTTGCTCAATCCGGGGAAGTTTTTGTGAGGGGTTTTTTTGTGGTATCGGCTTCCAGCCGATGACTCGGGTGGATCATCGGCAAGATGCCGATGCCACGTTTGGAAGTTGTGTTCCGGCGGTCATATCAGTTGGTTGCCTGCGGCAACCTGTCTCGCCAAGCCTCGGCTGACCGCCGCTACAAGCGTCGGCTCAGTAAATCAAACCGATCGATGCGGTGTAGCCGTGGAGGAAATTGCGGTCGGCGACCGGACCGATTTCGCCGTTGCAGAAGAAGCCGATGGAGGGAAGGGGGCCGAGGGCTTCCGCGACGACCTTGGCATCATGGTCGGGAGAGCCGAAAAGATTTTTGCCCCGTCCGTTGCAGCAGAAGAGGAGCGAGGCGACCGGCTTTTTCACCTGCGCGGCGAGGGGCGCGAGGAGTGCTTTGAGTTCTTCGTCCGCGCTGGCCGCATCGCGCAACTGGTATTGCAACGTCTGGCCGGTGCGCGGATGCGCGCCGACCACCACCGCGCCGGTGGCGGGATCGGCCCCGAGAATATTGCGCACCAGAAAATCACCACGGGCGAATTGCTCTTTGTATTCGTCCACCGCGAGGCCGGCGAAAAGATTGCCCCGGGCGCGTTGTTTGTCCGCATCAGCCAGCGTGTTGAAGGCTTGCTCGAGCACTTGGTAAGCGGGGCGGGAGCCGAGTTCGAAGAGGAGGTGTTCGTCGGCCCGGGTGACGGGCAGCGCCTCGCCAATCGGACGGCATCCTTGGCTGACCACCGCTTCGATCCGCAGGCCGTCGAGGGCGATGGCGAGGGCGTCGGAGGTGTCGCCGATGCCCGGACCGAAGACAGTGACGTCTTCGTCGCCGCGTGGTCCGCCGGCCAGGCCACCGAGAGCGGGTCTGCCGGGGAACGCGCTGTTCCATTCGCGCAGCCAGGTGTCGGTGTCGAAACGGAAAGGATTGGCCAACGAAAGCCAGGCCTGGGCCGGGCCACCGGCCGCCTCACGCCAGAAAGCGTCACCGTTCGACGTCTCGACTTGGGCCTGCGAGAGGGGCAGAGCGCGGATTTTTGCTTCGGGCGAATGAAGGAAAAGCAGGGAGAAACCCTCGGCTGCTTCGGCTTCGCACGACGGGCCGATGAGACCCGAGCCAGTGCAACCGCAGAGCATGGCAGCGTGTCCGTGCACCGCGACCACTTCTTGGAATTCGGCGAGGTGGGGCGAGTAACCGGTCGAAAGAAAAGCTAAAGCGAGGGTGGGAGCGGCCCCCAATTCGGCCCGCATCTCCTCGGCCGCGGCTCGGACCCGCCCCTCTTCGAACGGGGACAAAACAAGGCGGGAGGCGGCGCGGGTCATGGCGGGGCCCAAGATGGACCTCTCCGGGTGCCGGGTCAAATGGTCCGTCTGTCTCGTTTTTTTGTTTCCCTCCAGCCCGCTTCGGTTGAACGTTTTCGTGGTTCTCCTTGTCGTACAATTGGTTGAAGTTGGGTCCATCCTGAATTAACCGTCCATTAGTTTTTATGTCCCCCTTCAAGCCTGCTTTATGTTTCCCGCGCCAAGGACGCGCGAGGTCCCTTGTTTTTTCCGCCCTGTTCCTGTTTTGTGCGCCCCTCGGAGCGCTCGCCCAGCAAGCCAACATCTGGCACCTTCCGGACGCAACGCAGGAGGGGATACCCTCGACCATGCGCGACCCGGCTGCCCCGGGAGGCGCCCAAAGCGCGACCTTTTACCAAGGTGTCTGGAAGGGGGCGGGGGCCAACCAGACGGGAGGCCGGCTGTCTTACCGGATCAACGGGGGGAGTTGGCAGCCGGTCAGTCTCGGTTTCCACTCGAACGTCGGCTCCGGTCAGAGTCTCAACCAATTCTGGAAAGCCAGCTTCACCCTGCCGGCCACGGTCGGGGCCAAGGTGGAATATTATTTCTCTGCCGACTTTGACAACCGGACACGCACCTTGGTGTACGCCGGCAACACGGTTACGACGAACGAATCCTTGGCGCAGGCGAACCCTTTCTCTTTCACGGTGGCACCCCCGCGTCCGGTCTTCACGGTCAACGGCTCAAACGGGGACTACTCCAAGTCGAACTACTACATCGACGAGAACAACGATGTCTCTTTTCCCGTTCTGCCCATCCGCCTTAATCCCGGAGTCGCCGCGCAGGTCGAGGTTTTCACCAACCTGAACAACCGTGATCTGGCGAACAACGATTTAAACAATGACGGAATTGAGGACGGCATTCTTCCGCCCGACGGCAACCTCACGACCACCGCCGAGACCGGCGCTTATTTCCGGGCTTATGCCATGACCGACTCGAACAATGACGGCACCTATGAACTCGATCTGCCGGTACTCAAGACCGGGGCTTATCGTGTCACCGCCCGTTACCGCGCCAACCCGACCGACCCGTGGACCTGGCTGGGCAATTCGGGGATTCGCGACCATGCGGTCGTGGTGGCACCACGAATTGCCCGGGAGATGCGGGTTTACGAGATCCACGTGGCCAATGCCAATGCGACTGCCGCAACTTTTGCCGCCCGCGGCACCTTCGAGGATCTTCATGACCCGGCCAAGCGGGTGAATGTCACTTGGCTCCGGGATCTCGGGGTCAACTGGATTTGGTTCCAGCCCTTCCATCCGCAAGGTTTGGACGGAAGGCAGACCGACCCCGCAACGCAGTCGGCCTACGACCCGGGGAGCCCCTACGCGATCCGTAATTTTTGGGAGATCAACCCGCTCTACACCCGCAACTACAACGGAAACTTGGCCAACCCCGCCGCAGCCCCGGAGAATTATGCGGCCGCCATGACCGCCTTTCAAAATTTCGCCGCGGCGGCGGATCAGGGCGGTATTCAGCTCATGCTGGATTTCCCCTTCAACCATACCTCGCCGGATGTGGTTCTCGGCCAGAAGGGCGTGGAGATTTTCGGGGGCGCCGGCAATCCGGGCGGCTGGCAACCCGGCGACGAAATCCGTAACCGGGTGGCCGGATTCTTTTCGACTGATGGCGGGGAGGGCCAGGCCGCTTACAGCACGCCGGCCCGGTCGGGTGCCCGTATCGCCACGGCTCCCGATCGCAACGACTTCGGAAAATGGAGCGATGTCCGGGATGTCTTTTTCGGCAACTACGCGACGTTGGTCACCGGATATCCGGATGCCGAGGCCAGCCGCGGCATCACGCGCAGCGAGGGCGATTGGATGGACTTCGGCGGCATGCCACCGGCCACCCGGGGGGTGTGGCGTTATTTCGGCGAGGTGCTGCCCCACTGGATCGTCCAGTCGGGCCATCGGGGCTACAATTCGACGGTCTCGGATGGTCCTTCCCGCGACATGCTTGATGCCGCCGGCATTGATGGACTGCGCAAGGATTTCGGCCAGGGGCTTCCGCCGCAGGCCATGGAATACATCATCAACCGCACGCATGAGGTGAAGTGGAACTTTGTCTTCATGACGGAAAGTCTCGACGGCGAACAGGTCACTTACCGTTCGAGCCGTCATTTTGCGGTGCTCAACGAGAACATCGTTTTCCCGCTGCAAGCCGCGACGACGACGTCGGGCTACCGCTCGATCATGGAGAACCGGCGCGCGGCTTACGGCCAGAGCCTCGTGTTGCTCAACAATACCTCGCATGATGAGGTGCCCTACAGCGATGCTTGGCAGGCGCTGATCCGCTATGCGACTGTGTCGGCCACCGACGGGGCGCCCATGATGATGTATGGTCAGGAAATCGGCACCGGGCAGAAGGTCCAAGATTCCCTCCCGCAGGGCGGCTTCGATTGGTACGAGTCGAACTTCGGAAAGTTCATTCCCCACTTCAAAAAATGGAATTCGATGCAACCGCAGTGGAATGCCTATGACAATAATGCTTTCGGTGTCCAATTTTTGAAACCGGTCTACGCCGCGATCGGCCACGCGCGCGCCTTCAGTCCGGCGCTGCGCAGCTCCAGCCGCTGGTTCCTCAACCCGCGGGGGAGCGACAACCCCGATCCGGACATTTTCGCGGTGGCCAAATACACCTCGGGCAACACCCCGCTAGCGCAGCAGGACGTGGTGCTTGCTTTCACCAGCCTCGACCGCAACAGCGCCCAGGAAAACACCTTCGGCTTGTCTGCTGCTTTGGCTGACATCCTCGGCCTGCAATCCGGCCGCCTTTACAACGCGAAGAATATTGCCGCCTACGCCGGTCGGGCCGACGAGCAAAGCAACCGGCGCGACCAGTGGCTCTGGGGGGCAGGCTTTACCCGTTCCCAGCTTGAAGCCAATGGCATTTACGTCGCGCTCAACCCCGTGCCGACATCCGACGCCAAGTGGGCGACCGCGCCTTATGAAGCCAAGTTTCTCAAAGTCTATGATGTGACTCCTCCGGCGGGTGCGCCGACCGGGTTGCAAGGTCCGAATGTCGCAGCTTTCGCCGTCGGCCGCAGCGTGCAGTTCTCCTGGTCGGCCCTTCCGGCTGATGCGGCGGGTGTTGTTCCCCGCTACGAAGTGATCGTGACGGTCAATGGCGAGGAACGCGCGGCGGAGATTGTTTCGGGCGCCAGTTGCACCCTTGATGGCGTCGATGCCGGCAATGAAGTGGGGATCAGCGTCCGTGCGGTCAATCCCGAAAACAACGAGAACAAATCCCCCATGGCGGCCTCCAGCCCCACGATCCGCATACTGGCTGCGGCCGGCGATGAGGACGGCGACGGGATGCGCAACGATGCCGAGCAGATCGCGGGGACCAACGCACTTGAGGCCGGTTCCCGTCTGCAGGCATCTGTTCTGCATTCCGGCCAAAGCGCGACCATCACCTGGGACACCGCCCCGGCACGCACCTACAAGGTCCAATACCGGGAAAGTCTGGATTTCGGGAACTGGGCTGATCTCGCCACCGGCCAAACCTCCGGAACGTTCACGCACGGCAACCTCGACGCCCCCACCGGATTTTACCGCGTGGTGGTGGAATAGCGGTTTCCCGGGGACTTCTTTTTCCCGCGGTCCGCGTCTTGACTCACGGGGTTCGTGGCGTTCTCTTGGGGCTTGTCCGCCGGCATAGCTCAGCTGGTAGAGCACCTGATTTGTAATCAGGCGGTCGTCGGTTCGAATCCGACTGCCGGCTTTTTTGCGGATTTCGTCGGGGGTTGATTGACGACCGCGCGCCCGCGCTCCTCTTCTTTCATCCTCCCATCCTCCCGGCGCGTCGGGGACGCCGCGCCCTCCCTTGGGACAAACGGGGGGTGCTCAGCGTTGCATGACGCGGCCGTCGGCTTTGAGGACGTTCATCCCCAGCTTTCCGTTGCCGGCATGGACGGGTTGATAATCGGTGCAAACCGTAAGCCGGCCGACATTGGGCACTTGGAAAATGCCGCGGCGGCCGTAGATGTTGACGTTGGAGGCCAGTTCATCCTGCAGGACGGGGGAAAAGTGGTAACTGGCGCCGTATTGGGCCACGGTGTCCGGTCCTGCCGCATCGCTGGGGCAAGTGAGCGTGTTCTGCGTCACGCCGTAGGGCCCGAGGGTTTCCAGCGCGGAGCGTCCTTCATTACCAAGACTGGGGGGCACGGTCTCGATGGGCGGAAAACGGAAGTCGTTCTCGCTGACGTATTGCTGCACGGCGATGCCGATCGAGCGGAGGTTGCCGGCGCATTTGGCCGAGCGGGCGCGCTCGATCATCGCGCCGACCGCCGGCATGGCGAAAGAGGCCAGAATCGCGATGATGGCGATGGCAACCAGCAGTTCGACGAGGGTGAAGGCCGGGGCTTTCATGGGTTGCGGGGTGACGGGGATTGGGCGGCCTGCTTGCGTTCAAAGTAACGTTTGGCGCGGTCGACGCGCTGCTGCGGCGTCATTTTGGCTTCGCGGGCGAGACGGCGGTCGTCCATACGCTCGGCGATTTCGGGACGGCTGAAAAATTCGCGGGCTTTGGCCCGGCGTTCCTCCTCCGGCAAGTCGCGGACTCCCTGCCAGAAGTCGCGCATGGTGCGGAAGTCTTCCCGCGCCTGGTCCTGCTCGTCGGCCGGGAGCAGCGCGATTTGCGCCTCGATGCGCTCGGCAACCTGTTGCGGGTCGCCCATGGCGCGCATCGAACCGCCGCCGCGTTGTCCGGATGCCGTGGCGGGAGCGCTGCCGATCCACGGCCCCCCGCGTCCGCCGCCCATGTCGTCGTCCTCGCGCGAGGGCCGGCCACGGAGGAGAAAAACTTCGCGGGCGACGCCGCCGGCGTTGCGGAAAAGTTGCGGAGCGGCTCGGGCTATGGGGCCGGGCTTGGGGGCCTTGGTGGCCGGTTTCCAGTCGGCGGGGGCAGCGAGGAACACGCCGGTTTTCTGCGAGGCTTCTTCGAGGAGCGCGGGGAGTTCGCCGACTGCGGATGGGGTCCAATTCACGCGACGCAAGTCGAGGGCGGCGCCCGATTGGGGTTCGACCATGGAGAAGCCACCGCCGCCGTAGGAGGTCCAACCGGGTGTTGTGCCGCCGACGCGGAAAGCGTCCAGCGCGCTATTGATGGCAGCCGGCGCGGGCGCCCCGAGGAAGGCGAGGAGCCAAGAGGCTTCGACGCGTGCGGCGACGAGGTCCAGGGCTTCGATCGGCGGCAGGCGTTTGACTTGGATTGTGACCGGGGTGGTCGGGTTTAGATTGGAGGCGATGTCGATTCCGCCTTGGCGGCTGATCGTGTTGAGGACTTTGGAGAGCGGGGTGTCGCGGACGTCCAAGGTGACCAGTCCCCAACCGGCATAAATCTGCCAAGTACCCCAAAGCAGCAAAAGAAGAACGAGCAGGCCGGGCAGAAAAAGGCGGTTTTGCAGCATAGTTTGTTCAAAGTAACCCCGCAGCGGGGGGCCTGGTTGCGTTTTTTCAGGGGAATACCCGCCCACGGTCGGACCGGGGCTTTCCCTTGCAGGTAGCTGGCAGGCTGATAGAGTAAGGCGGGCACTGGAAAAAAAGACATGACCGATCGCGACACAAACGCCGTGCAGGAAGCCAAGCTGCACTTCCTTGATTATTGGCGGGTGATCCGGCTGCGCCTGCCGATCATTATTCTGGCTTTCCTCCTCGTCGTGGTTACCGCGGGCGTGACGACCTATTTTCTTCCACGTCAATACGAGTCGAACGTCATCATCGAGGTCGAGCAAAACGAGCAGAAGATCCGCATCTTCACCGAAGGCTACCAAGGGGCAATGGGAATGGATCCTCGGTTTGCTACCACCCAGTTCCAGATCATTCAGCGCAAGGAGATGCTTTACCCCGTGATCGAAGCCCTGCAGCTGGTTGAGCGGTGGAGCGAAGAGTTCGGTGTCCGCACCCCCGAGCAGGCTTACTTTAAACTGCGCGGCATGATCAACGTGCGCGAGGTGCGGAACACAAACCTTCTGCAAATCGGCGTCGAGAGCACGGATCCGCAGGAGGCGTCCGACCTGGCCAACAGCATCGCACAAGAATACCAGAAAAAGCGGATCGAAGAGCAGCAAAAGATCATCGCCCGCTCGTTGGCTACGCTTGAGGACGAGGTTTCCAAACAACGCACCAAGGTGCAGCAGGCCAACGAGGAAATGAGCCGCATCCGCACGGAGCTGGGTATCACGGACCTCAACCCGGACAGCCTCGAGGATCCGATGCAGTCGCAGGAGACCGTGCTGCAACAACAAGAGGGGCTGGTCAACGAGTCCCGCATTCGAGCTTCGAATCTCCGCAGCAAATACATTGAAATTGAAAAACTCTCCGGCGACGAATTGATGCGTTCGCTCCCGACCCTTGAGATCGAAGACCAGACAGTTGCCACCATCCTGCCGCAGTATCAGGAGATCAGCTCGGAGTTGGCCCGTGCGCTGCAATCCGGCCTCGGTCCGCGGCATCCGACGATTCTCTCCCTCGCGGCCAAGAAATCGACCTACGAGCAGCAGCTTACCGAACAGATCAACAGCATCCGCCGCACGCTGGCCGCCAACCTGCAGATCACCGAGCGCTCCATGAGCAAGATGGAGGAGGAGTTGGAAGCGGCCCGACTCGAACAGCGCGAGGCCAAAACCCGCGGCTCGGAATACGGGCGCTCCAAGAACAGCTATATTCAAGCGAAAAAAGTCCTCGAAGCGGCGGAGTTGCGTCTCTCCACCGAGACCATGCAGCGCAGCATGCCGATGAGTCCGGCCCGCATCTGGGAAATCGCCGAGCCCTCCTCGGCACCTTCCAAGCCGAAGGTTCTGCTCAACATGGCCCTCGCCGTGGTGGTCGGCTTGATTGTCGGGGTCGGCCTCGCCTTCTTCCTCGAATACCTCGACACGAGCGTGAAGACGATGGAAGACGTGGAGAATTTCCTGCAGGTCCCGGTTCTCGCCGTCGTGCCGAAAAATATCAGCGCGCTCTACGCGCACCCCGAGGCCACGGCCGATGCCGAAGCCTACCGGATCCTGCGCACCAACCTCGAATTCAACCGGCAGTCGCCGGATGCCAACACCGTCACCTTTGTCAGCGGCGGCGCGGGCGAAGGCAAATCGACCACCCTGTCCAACCTTGCCTACACTTTCGCCCAGGGCGGCTACAACACGCTCATTGTCGACGCCGACCTGCGTCGTCCTTCGCAGCACTGCACGTACGGCCTGAGTGGCGATTTCGGCCTGACAGATTTTCTCACCACCGATGTCGATCTGGAGGATGTGGTGCAGGCCACCGATCTCCCGAATCTGTTCCTCCTGCCCAGCGGCAAGCTGCCTTATGATGCGGTCGGCGTGCTCAACTCGCAGCGCATGATGGACCTCATCGCACAGGTCAAGAACCGCTTCGACATTATCTTCTTCGATTCGCCTCCGATCCTCGGTGTGAGTGATGCCTCGGTGTTGGTGCGCGCCCTCGATCTCACCATCATCGTGGTGCAGCACCGTCGTTTCCCCCGCGCCATGCTCCAGCGGGTCAAGCAGGCCGTGGTCAATGTCGGAGGCAATATCCTCGGCGTCGTCCTCAACAACGTCGACGTGCGGCACGATCAGTATTACGAGTATTACACGAACTACTATAACTACTACTATACGCCGCGGAATGTGCAGGACGGGGTCAACGGTTCCCCGGCCAAGGAGACCAAAGCCGCGCCCCGCGCCCGGCGCCCGGCCAAGGTGGGTCCGCAGGACGACTATTGATTGATCATGCTCAGCCGCGCTCACATTCTGGCCTTATTCGTCGCCTTCCTTCCGTCCGCGAGCGGTCTGTTTGCCTCGGATGCCGCTTTTCGTGACGGTGACACCATCGAACTGCGCATCGGCGGAGTGCCAGCCGAGGAAACCCAACTTGTCACCGGATCCTACACGGTCGACGGCGAAGGTTTCATCAACTTGCCCCATGTCGGTAAGGTTCGTGCGGCCGGGTTGGGCCAAGCGGCCCTGCAACGCGCGATCGAAGCGGCCTACCGGGGAGGCGACATCTACACCAACCCGACCATCACGGTGACCGTTCCGCCCACCCAGCGCTTCGTCAACGTGAGTGGTGACGTGCGTCAACCCCGTCGTGTCGAATACACCTCCGACCTCACCGTGCTCAGCGCGATCAGTGCGGCCGGTGGGTTCACCGATTACGCCGACCAAGGCAAAGTCCGTCTCATGCGCGGTGGACGCGCGCAGATCGTCAACATCAAAGCCGTCCGCAATAACCCCTCGCTCGACATCATCTTGTTGCCCGGCGACCAGATCGAAGTCCCGCAGAGTTTTTGGTGAGCCGCTGTCGTTCTTGCCTTGGGCACGTTTGACCGTCGCGCTATCGGGTTGTAGGTTCTCTCTTCTTTATGCGCAGTGTCGGCCTCCTTGTCCTGATTTGTCTCGGCCTCGCCGTTGACGCCATCCGGGCCGAGCCGCTGCCCCTCGGCGCCACCGTGAACCGCAGTGGCACCAACGTCACTGGCGTGACCTTCCGGGTTTGGGCACCCAACGCGACAAGCGTTGTGCTGCGGGGCGATTTCAGCGCATGGAGCGACACCGCCATGACAAAGGACAACAGCACGGGTTATTGGACGGCCACGGTGGCCAATGCCCGGCCGAACCAAGAGTACAAATACTTTATCCGCTGGGCTGGCAACCCCACCGGCTTGTGGAAGCATGATCCCCGGGCGGTGTGGGTCCGTAATGGCAACTCTGTGGTCTACGATCACAGTGTCTTCGACTGGGGAACAAGCCCACGTCCCACCATCCCGGTGGACCGGCAGGTGATGTATGAGCTCCACGTCGGGAGCTTTTACGACCCCAATCCGCGTGACGGGCGCCCGGGCGCGTTCGACGACGTAATCATACGGCTCGATTATTTGCAGAGGCTGGGGGTGAACGTCATCGCTCTCATGCCGGTCAACGAATTCGGCGGGGACTACAGTTGGGGCTACAACCCGGAACACCTCTTCGCCATTGAGTCAGTTTACGGCGGGCCGGACGGCTTGAAGCGCTTGGTCAAAGCCGCCCATGAGCGAGGTATGAAAGTGCAACTCGATGTGGTCCACAATCACTGGAACCCGCCGGGCGACGGGCTCTGGGAGTTCGATGGTCCGGCCAACATTTATTTTCCTGCCGACCCCATCCGCCGCTGGACCCCGTGGGGCGATCGCCCCGACTCCGCCAAGCCCGAAGTGCGGCGCTTCATCGAGGAAAATATCAAGACGCTCCTCGACGACTTCCGTATTGACGGTTTCCGTTGGGATTCGCCGCAGAATATCTTGGGCTATGACACAAGACAAAGTGGCGCCAATCCCGACACGGTGTCGCCCGAGGGGAAAAGCATGCTCATGGCGGTCAACCGGATGATCCACGAAGAGTATCCCGGTCGCTGGAGCATAGCCGAGGATGCGGATCTGCTCGCCGTCCGGCCCGATGGTAACTGGTATTCCGAGGGCTCGTTCTGGGACCAATTGCGGGTCGATGACGCGGCCGACAGTTTCGATGGCCATTGGCAGACCAGTTTCCACAACGAGATCACGCCGCAGATCGCGTCCGCGTCGCCCGACGTCGGCCGGATCCTCGGCAAGGTCAACGGCTGGTCGGAGCCCCCCGGTTACCGTGTCATTTTCACCGACAACCACGACAAATCGGGGGACCTCAACCAAAGCAAGCGTTTGGCCGACCGCATGGATCCCGGCGATCCGGGGAGCAAGACGGCGCGCCGGAAAACGCTGCTTAATGCGGTCCTCACACTGACCGCTCCGGGGACGCCGATGCTCTGGATGGGGCAGGAATTCCACGCCACGGGGACGTTCAGCGACGGCGCACCGCTGGATTGGCGCACCGCATTCGGGCAGCACTCTATCTTCCGCGCCCATCGTGATCTCCTGCATTTGCGTGAATCCCTTCCGGCCCTGCGGAATTCCGACCTTTCCACCGCACCGGGCGGCCTCAACGAGGACCTCGATCTGGTGGTCTACTGGCGCCAGTCCGGTGGAGACGCCGCTCAGGACGTCGTTGTCTTCGTTAATTTCTCCGGCCAGACACGCAACGATTTCAGCGTGCCTTTTCCTTCGTCCGGCACCTGGCATGTGCGGATGAACACGGATTGGCCGGTTTACGGTGCGGACTTCGGCAACGCCGGACCGGGCGGCGTGGTCACGGCCGCGGTCAGCAATGGGCAAGCGCGGGCCACCATGACCATCGCGCCGCACAGCGCGATCGTTCTCGCTCGCAGTCCCGGCGCGTCCGGGGCGGCGCTGGACGATGGCGACGGCAACGGTTTGCCCGACGGATGGGAAGCCATGGCGGGGGTGAGTGATCCGGGGGCGGATGCGGATAACGACGGCATTTCCAATGCGGCCGAGTTCCGTCGTTCGAGCGATCCGTTGCGCGCGGATCGCATGTTTTTGGTCGGTAGCCGGGCGCCACTCGCTTGGACTCCGGGTGAGGAACCGCTCCGGATGAACTGGTCCGATGCGCGCCAGCGCTGGGAGTGGACCGGGAGCTTCACCGCAGGAGTTCTGGCTTTCAAATTTGCCAGTGGCCCGGGCTGGGACGGGGCCAATTATGGCACGGGCGCCGGTATCACGGCCGGCACCGCCTCCACGATCGGTGGTGTCAATCTCTCTACCACCCTCGCGGCCGGTCGTTACCGCTTTGCTTTCACCGAAGCCAACGGCGCTTACACCGTGCAGAATTTCCCAGTGTCAGCCGAGTGGTGGGAAACCCGCGGGCTTCCTGCACCTTGGCCCGCCACCGCCGACGACCCGCGCTGGGCCAACGACACCGACGGCGACGGGTTCTCCCACCGTTTGGAATATGCCTTGGGAGGAAATCCGACCGACTTCGCGGACGGACGGACCCTTCAGACCATGGTGACGGCCAACTCAGGCGGCACCGACCACCTTGTTCTTCAGTGGCTGGAGCGGACCGACGGAGGATCATCCCTTGCCGTCATCCCGCAGATCTCGACGGATTTGTCCGGTGGCTGGGTACCGCTCCAAGCCGCCAATGTTGCGGCGCGTCTCGGCGACCCGCTCAACCACCAGCGCCGCGAAGTATCCGTGCCATTCGACGGGGCCGCGAAATTTCTGCGCTTGCACGTGACCGGACCCTGATTTGATTTCGTATGCGCCGGCTGCCGCGACCAAAGCCGGTCTACCGGCCTCTGCCGGATCCGGGCAAGAAGCCCCGTGGCGCGAAAGACGACTGGATCGGGGTGGTGGTGGAGCGCGATGACCCGGCCGACCGGCGTTCGCCCGGCACGATGTATCTCTACGGCCGGCAAGGTTACCTCGGGGATTTTCGGACCAACGAGAACGGGTTCATCGGCCAATCGCGGGGCATCCCGCTGGGCCACTACACGCTGCAGCCCAAGCGCAAGAGCGGGGCCAATTGGCCGGCGCAAACCCCCGCGATCACCGGTCCGGGCCAGCCGGTCGGCAAACCCGGCCCGAGTTACAAGGCGGATGCCATCCTGCTGCACCCGGAAGGCCGGCCCGGTGTGCCGGACTCGCTTTCCTGCATCACGGTGAACCACGAAGGCTTCCGACGCGTCATGCACATCATGCACCAAGCGCCGGATTCGATCGTGCCATTGATCGTCGCGTAGAGGCCCGTGCCACTTTTTCGCACCGCATGGTGCGCGCCGGATAACAGGCCGGGGTGGCCGTGCCCCCTGAACGGCCAACGGCAATGTGACAAGAAGAGCCCCCGCGCCATTGACACCGCCCGTCCCCGCAACCATAGTCCGCCCTCCTTTTCAGGTATCCGTATGGAAAATATTCGCAACATCGCTATCATCGCCCACGTCGACCACGGCAAAACCACCCTAGTCGACCAGCTGCTCCGTCAGTCGGGAACCTTTCAGGCCCACGAGAAGCTCGAGGAGCGGGTCATGGACTCGATGGACCTCGAGAAAGAGAAGGGGATCACCATCCGAGCCAAGAACGCCTCGCTCAAGTGGGACAAATACCACATCAACATCGTCGATACCCCGGGCCACGCCGACTTCGGCGGCGAGGTCGAACGCATCATGAAGATGGTCGACGGTGTGTTGCTCGTCGTCGACGCCTACGAGGGACCCCAGGCCCAGACCAAATTTGTCCTGCGCAAAGCGATGGAGAACGGTCTCAAGCCGGTCGTGGTGATCAACAAGATCGACCGCGAAAATGCCCGTCCCCACAAGGTCCTCGACATGGTCTTCGAGCTTTTCCTCGAATTGAACGCGACCGACGAGCAGCTTGATTTCCCGCACATTTACGCCAGCGCCAAAGCCGGCTTCGCCAAACGCGAACTGGTCGATCCGAGTGACACCCTCGTCCCGCTCTACGAAGCCATCGCGTGGCATATCCCGGCGCCGAAAAAGTCGGGCCTCGATTATTTCCAGATGCTCGTGTCGAACCTCGACTACAGCGATTACCTCGGCCGTATCGCCTACGGTCGCGTGATCAGCGGTGCGGTCAAGGTCGGACAATCCATCGTCTGCCTCCATGCCGACGGACGCAAAGAGCGGGCCAACGTGACCGCCATCTTCGGCCACCAAGGCCTCGAGAAAGTGAAGATCGAGTCGGCCTCCGAAGGTGACATCATCGGTCTGGCCGGTTTCGAGGATGTCTTCATCGGCGAGACGCTGGTCGACAACGAGGAGCGTGCGTCGCTTCCCTTTATCCAGATCGATCCGCCGACGATCAGCATGCGCATTTGCGTGAACGATTCGCCGCTGGCCGGACGCGATGGCAAGCTGCTCACCGCCCGCCAGATCAAAGACCGGCTCACCCGCGAGACCCGCACCAATGTTTCTTTGCTGGTCTCCGAGACGGAAGTTGCCGGACAATTCGAGGTCAAGGCCCGGGGCGAGATGCAAATTGCCATCCTCGTCGAGCAAATGCGCCGCGAAGGCTTCGAGTTGCTCGTTTCGCGTCCGGAGGTGATTTTCCAGCGCGGGGCCGACGGCTCCCTGCTCGAACCGATGGAGACCCTCTACGTCGACGTCCCACCCGAGAATCTCGGCGACATCCTGCAGGCCCTTGCCACGCGCAAGGCCGACATCGCCAACATGGAGCACCATCCGCACAGCGTGCTCGTGCAGGCCACCATCCCGACGCGCGGCATCATCGGGCTGGAGACCGATCTGGTCAACGCGACCAAGGGCCTCGGCACCATGAGCCATCTGTTCAAGGAATACGGCCCGCACAAAGGCGAGATCCCGAACCGCGGCAAAGGCGTGCTCATTTCCATGGAGGGCGGTATCAGCATGGCTTACGCGCTCGATACGATCCAGGAACGCGGACGTCTCTTCATTGGACCGCAGGAGGAAATCTACGAAGGCATGATTGTCGGCGAGAATGCGCGCCCGGATGACCTGCCGGTCAATCCGTGCAAAGCGAAAAAGCTGACCAACATGCGCAGTCAGGGCGACGGCAAAGGCATTCAGCTGGCTCCGCCCGTGCAGATGACCCTCGAGCGATCGCTCGAATACATCGCGCCCGACGAATACGTCGAGGTCACGCCGAAGAGTCTGCGCCTGCGCAAGAAGATCCTCGACGCGACCGGCCGCAAACGGGCGTCCTCCAAGACCGGGGGGTAAAGCGGCGGCTCAACGCCGCTTTGGGGATTGGTCCCGATTTTTTCACCAAGAGGGGGGTTGACACCCGGGCCAAGGCGTAGTTTGATACACGCAGTTCCGATTGTCCGCGCCGTTCGTCGCGCTCCCCTTGGAGGCGATTCCGGCAAGTGGTTGCCAAAGAGCGGCGCACAATCCTCCAAGAACAAAACGATAACGTATTTTTACTCGGTTCGAACCCCGGTTTGGACCATTCCGAAGACCGGTCACCACAAGTGATCCAAAGATAAGCGCACCCAGGGCGCGCTCGACGTCAGGCGGGGGAATTTTTCCCACGCCGGCGAAAGAGATCGCCCGCGACGACAACGACGTGTCCAACGTCCACTCCAAATTCACCTACTCCGCCGGCCTCTGCCAAGGCATATCCGGCCGCAACTGATTCCCCGATAATACTATGGAAGAGACCAACTCCCCTCAACCCCCGGCCTTGCCGGTTCACGAACGCGAAGCGGCTTTGCCCGCGCACCGGCCCGATCCGGCGCTGCCTGCCCCCGAGGGCGACGCACAGCGAGACGGCGGCGGTGCCCAGCGAGATGCCGGCCCGCGTCGCCCTCGCCAACGCACTTTCCGCCGGGGACGCGACCGGCGTTTTCGCGGCGGCGGTGAGCGGGACGACCGTGGACCGAGGGATGACCGTGGACCGCGAAACGACCGTGGTCCGGGTGATGATCGCGGCCCTCGCGGCGGCAGTCAGGATGGTCCGTCCGACGCCGGGGTGCCTCTCGAAGATGAACCGACGGGCGACCCGGTATTTGCCGAGGGCATTGTCGAGGTCAGCGGCAAGGGTTTCGGTTTCCTCCGTAACCCGAAGCGCAATTTCACCCAGTCGAACAACGACATCTTTGTCACCCCCGAGATCGTGCGCGCCTTCAACCTGCGCGACGGCGTCTGGATCAAAGGCGAGATCCGCAAGGGGAGCCGTGGTCCGCAACTCTTCCGCTGCACCGAGATCGAGGGCGAGGATCCGGCGAAGTATACCAACATTCCGTTTTTCGAAGAGCTGACCACGATCAACCCGAATTCCCGCATCAATCTCGAGACCGATCCGGCGCGCTACACCACGCGGGTCATGGATATCATGACCCCGATCGGCAAGGGCCAGCGCGGTCTCATCGTCGCGCCCCCACGCACCGGCAAGACCACGCTTCTGCAGCACATCGCCGAAGCCGTGGTGCGCAACCATCCGGAGATGAAGCTGATCATCCTGCTGGTCGATGAACGTCCGGAGGAAGTGACCGAAATCCGCCGCACCGTGCCGCAGGCCGAGTTGATGGCCAGTTCGAACGACAGCGACATCAAGAGCCACACGCGCATTGCCATTCTTGCCATCGAGCGCGCCAGGCGTCTGGTTGAAATGGGCAAGGATGTTTTTGTGCTCATGGACTCGCTGACCCGCATCGGACGCGCCTTCAACAACGCGACGGGCGGCGGCGGACGCACCATGAGCGGCGGCGTCGATTCGCGTGCGCTGGAAATTCCGCGCAAACTCTTCGCCGCGGCCCGCAATACGGAAGAAGCCGGTTCGCTCACCATCATGGCCACCGCGCTGATCGAAACCGGCAGCCGGATGGACGAACTGATTTTCCAGGAATTCAAAGGCACCGGCAATATGGAGCTCGTCCTTGACCGCAAGATCAGCGACCAGCGCATTTATCCGGCGGTCGACATCTTCCTCTCCGGCACCCGCCGTGAGGAACTGCTCCTGCCCGAAGAGCAGTTGCACAAGATCAACGTCATCCGCCGCGGCCTGGCCGGACACAAACCGATCGAAGCGATCGAGCGCCTGCTCCATTTCGTGCGTAAGTATCCGACCAATGCGGAAATGCTGAAAAGTCTTCCGGGGTGAGCAGGGGATTTGAACAGAAGGTAACGAAGGCAACAAAGGGGTTTCCTTCGGTGTGATCGTTCCGGTAGGGACACGCGGCCCGCGTGTCCGTCCGAAAGAAAGCGGACGAGTGGGCTGCTGCCTGTTTAACCGATCCAGGCCGTCGGCGGGTCCGGAGGCCCCGCCCTACCAGGGGATTTACAAGTCCTCGTCGTCTTCGGCGGCGCCTTTTTTGTAGGTCAGGCCGCGGAGTTTGCCATGGATGAAGGGATCGAGGTCGCCGTCCATCACACCCTGCACATCGCTGGTTTGCACGCCGGTGCGGAGGTCTTTGACCATCTGGTAAGGCTGGAAGACGTAGCTGCGGATCTGGCTGCCCCAGGCAATCTCCCCCTTTTCGCTGTATTGACGCTCCACTTCGGCGCGCTTTTTGTCCTGCTCGCGCTGGTAGAGCTTGGCCTTAAGCAGCTTCATCGCGAGGTTGCGGTTCTTCAGCTGGCTGCGCTCGGCTTGGCAGGCCACCACGATCCCGGAGGGCAGGTGGGTGAGGCGAACGGCCGTTTCCACTTTGTTGACGTTCTGTCCGCCTTTGCCGCCGCTGCGGTAGGTGTCGACGCGAAGGTCGCGATCGTCGACTTCGATCGGGGCGTCTTCGGGGATTTCCGGAGTCACATCCATGCTGGCGAAGGATGTGTGGCGGCGCTTGTTGCTGTCGAACGGGCTGATGCGGACCAGGCGGTGCACGCCACGTTCGGTCTGCAGGTAGCCATAAGCATAGTCGCCGGTGACTTTGAGGGTGACCCATTTGACTCCGGTCTCGTCACCGGGTTGGATGTCGAGGATTTCCGACTTCATGCCGTGCCGCTCGATCCAGCGCTGATACATGCGCATGAGCATGTCGGCCCAATCGCAGGCTTCGGTCCCGCCGGCCCCGGAATGGATGGTGAGGTAGGCCGCATTGCGGTCGAATTCGCCGGCGAGCAGACAGGTGACTTCAAAGGCATCGAGCGCTTTTTCGATGGCGTGGAATTCTTTGACCACCTCTTGCTCGGCCTGGCTGCGGGCCTCGCCCGCGGCCTCCTCGACGGCCATTTCGTGGAGGATGGAAAGATCGGCCGTGCGCGTTTCGAGTCCGCGGAAGGGTTCGATCAGCCCGCGCAGG
>Ga0247834_1002150_pt1 | contig 30797 bp, 28 predicted proteins | sample LaCruzMarch2015__8_FD_187118 | JGI IMG/M metagenome (GOLD analysis project Ga0247834, IMG submission 187118) | Freshwater microbial communities from meromictic Lake La Cruz, Castile-La Mancha, Spain - LaCruzMarch2015_12m | ecosystem: Environmental > Aquatic > Freshwater > Lake | place: Spain... | reverse complement strand
CTCGGCAGCAGACTCGGCCCGTCGCAACACCTGCCGCGGGTGTTCGCCGTCACATCGCAGGCGGACGAATCTTTCGCCGTCTGCACCGTGCCGCTCGACGCTGGAGTCGAGGGCTTCTTCATGCTCGACTTCGAGACCGGTGATCTTTCCGGTGGTGTGCTCGGACAGGGCACCTCGCAGTTTGCCGCGTCTTACAAGCACAACGTGCTCAAGGATCTGGGCTTCAAGGCCGGTCAGGCAAAGAATCCGAAGTTTCTGCTCATCTCGGGCATTGCGGAGCTGCGGCGGGGAAATATGACGTTTGGCTCGTCGGTGCTCTACGTTACCGACTCGTCCACCGGCACGACCGTCGCCTACGGCATTCCCTGGAATGCGCTGCAGCCACAACTGGTTGCACCGCTTGTGCTGCTTGATGTCGCCCGGCCGCGGGGCGGTGGTGCCAAGGCAAAGTAGGAGCGGCCCGTTGGAAGACACTGTCATCGTCAACGGCGAACCACGGAACATTCCGGCCGGTTCGACAGCCCACGATCTGGTCGTGCTGCTCGGGCTCGAGGGCCGTCCACTCGCCGTCGAAGTCAACGAACAGGTGGTGCCGCGTGCCCGCCTGGCAGACTGTAGACTGGCGGCTGGTGACCGACTCGAACTGGTAACGCTCGTGGGTGGCGGCTGACGCCATCCGACTGCCGCCGCGTGCACGGTTCCGCCCTCTCCACACACTCCGCCACTCCCACACCATGTCTTCTCTCCCTGACGCACTCTCATCGCTCACCACTGCCCCTGATGAACCGCTGCGGGTCGGCGGCATGACGCTGGGCAGCCGGCTCGTCGTCGGCACGGGCAAATACGCCAGCCATGCCGAGATGCAAACCTGCCTCGAGGCTTCCGGCACCGACTGTGTCACCGTGGCGGTCCGACGCGAGCGGCTGGTCAATGCTGCCGGTGAAAACATCCTCGATCACATCGACACCTCGCGGTATGTGCTCCTGCCGAACACCGCCGGATGCTACACCGCAGACGACGCGGTTCGCGTGGCCCGCCTCGGCCGGGAACTCCTCCGGGAACTCGGCAACCCCGGGGCGGAGTGGGTGAAGCTGGAGGTGCTTGGCGACACGCGGACGCTCCTGCCCGATCCCGTCGGCACGCTTGAGGCGACACGGCGGCTGGTGGACGAGGGTTTTACCGTGCTCGTCTATACAAGTGACGATCCGGTGGTTGCGAAGCGGCTCAAGGAGATCGGCGCCGCCAGCGTCATGCCGGCCGGCAGTCCGATCGGCTCCGGGCAGGGCATCCTCAACGCGAACAACCTCCGGATATGCATGGAGTATTTGAAGGAGGGTGATCCCGACTATCCGGTGATCGTGGATGCGGGCGTGGGCACGGCCAGCGACGTGGCGGCGGCGATGGAACTGGGTGTCGACGGCGTGCTGCTCAACACTGCGATCGCCCACGCCGCCAACCCGCTGCGGATGGCGATGGCGATGCGGGCGGCCTGTTTCGCCGGCCGTCAGGCGTGGCTCGCCGGTCGGATTCCGAAAAAACTCTATGCAACCGCCTCGAGCCCAGACGAAGGCCGCATCGTGCGGCCGGCTGCCGCGGCCACCGTCCTGCCGCAGTGATGATCTCGTGTGTGCGATCTGGTAGCTGAACCAAGTATCTGAATAGAGTGCCTCAACAGGTGTCTCACCAAGACATGCTTGCCAAACGCATTATCCCCTGTCTCGACGTGGAGCGGGGCCGGGTCGTGAAGGGCACGCGGTTTCTCGATCTGGTCGATGCCGGAGACCCTGTCTCCGTGGCGGCCCGCTACGAGGCAGAGGGGGCCGATGAACTCGTCTTTCTCGACATCACCGCCAGCCACGAGGACCGTGCGATCATGCTCGACGTCGTGCGACGGGTGTCTGAGACCATCTTCATGCCGTTTACCGTCGGCGGCGGCATTCGTACGCTTGACGACGCCGTACGGCTCATCCACGCCGGTGCCGAGAAGGTGAGCATCAATTCCTCGGCCGTGCGGACGCCGGAACTGGTCACGGCGGTGGCCGACCGTCTCGGCAGCTGTGCGACCGTCGTGAATATCGACCCGAAGAGGGTGTGGCGGGACGGACGCGAGGTGTGGGAGGTGTTCGTCAACGGCGGTCGGGTGCCGACCGGGCTGGAGGCGGTGGCCTGGGCCCGGCAGGTCGAATCCCTCGGAGCGGGTGAGATCGTGCTGACCTGCATGGACCGCGACGGCACTCGTGATGGCTACGACCTCGAAATCACAGCCGCGGTCAGCCGGGCGGTGGGCATCCCCGTCGTGGCCAGCGGCGGAGCCGGCCGACCGGAACACCTCGCGGATGCAATTGCGATCGGCAGGGCGGACGCGGCGCTGGCCGCTGGCATCTTCCACTTCGGAGAGTGTACGATCCGGGAGGTGAAGGAATTGTTCCAGAGGCGGGGAATCCCCGTCAGACCCTCGTCAACGGCGAACCATGGCGACACTCGATCCCACGACGGCATCCGTTGAAACCGCATCCGCTGGTGCAACCGCATCCGCTGGTACAGCCGCATCCGCTGGTACAGCCGCATCCGCTGGTACAGCCGCATCCGCGGGCAGTGCGCCGCCGGCTGCTCCAGTTGTGCCGCGGGCGGCGGCCGCTGCGGCTCCGGTGTCGATCGAGCCAGCGGGCCTCGAGATAGACCGGCTCTTCGAGGCCATGGTCAAGCTGAACGGCAGCGACCTCCATCTCAAGGTCGGCCAGCCGCCCTTCATGCGGGTCAAGGGATCGCTGCAGCCGCTGAAGTATCCGCGGATCGACGCCGAACAGATGAAGTCGCTTTTGGCTCCGCTGCTCAGCGAGCGGCAGAGACACATCTTCGATACCGACGGCGGCGCCGACTTCGCCCACACCTGCGTTGTCGAGGGTGTACGGTGGCGATTCAGAGTGAACATGCTCACCCAGCAGGGCTCGTGGGGGCTCGTGGCCCGCCGCGTCAACAACACGATCCCCGACTTCGAGAAGCTCTTTCTGCCGCAGTCGATCGAGAGGCTCTGCCAGCTCGATCAGGGCATGGTGTTGCTGGCGGGCGTGACGGGCTCCGGCAAGAGCACGACGATCGGGTCGATGCTCAACTACATCAACCGGAACTACCGCAAGCACATCCTCACCCTCGAGGATCCGATCGAGTTTGTCTTCACCGAGGACAAGTGCCTGATCAACCAGCGTGAGATCGGCACGGATGTCAAAAATTTCGAGATCGGCATGAAGCATGCCGTCCGCGAGGATCCCGACATCATCCTCGTCGGTGAGTTGCGGGACGTGGAAACCTTCAAGACGGCGATCCACGCCGCCGAGACAGGGCATCTCGTGTTCGGCACGATCCACGCCGCCAGCGCGTCGAGCTGCATCGGCCGTATTCTCGACCTGTTTCCACAGGAGGAGCACCCCGCCATCCGCAGCGCGATCGCCTTCAACATGAAGGGCATCGTGGCGCAGAAACTGCTCAAGTCGATCAAACCGGGGGTGAGCCGCGTGCCGGTGGTGGAGATCATGTTCATCGACGTGCTCGTTCGAAAATATGTGCTGGAAGAGCAGGATCACCTGATCGCCGACCACATCAAGAAATCGGCCAAGGACGGGATGCAGGATTTCACGCAGAGTCTCAAGAGTCTCATCGATCTCGGCCTCATCGACCGACACGATGCACTCGAGATCGCGCCCAATCGCGAGGCCTTGCAGATGGCGTTGAAAGGCATCACGTGATGGGGCAGCGGGGTGTGCGGATGGCTGCAGGAGCCGGCGCGATGGCGTGGGGATCGAGAGCGCTCGCTGTCGCGGTCTGGCTGCTGGCTGCCGTTGGTGCGCGGGCCGTCATGGCGATGGCCCCGGATGGGTGGCCCGCGGAAGTCCCGGGGTGGGATTCCCGGGACAAGGCGGGCGGTATCGCCCTGCTGCCGCTGCTCTGCTGGTGGGTGTGGATTGCCTTCTGGGCCGCCACGAGCGACTGGGTGTTTCGCGACAGCACCCGGCACAAGGTTCGCCCGGAATTCTGGACCATGTGCACGGTCTTCCCCTTTGTGTTCGCGAGCCTGCTGGCCTGGTGGATCCCCTGGTCTGCCGCCGGACAGGCGGCCATGGCGATCGCCTGGGTTCTGCCGCTTCTCCTCTACAGCCGTGAGCGGAACCCGAAGGTGCCGGCTGCGGAGAGCATTCTGACGGCGGGCCACATGCAGCGGTTGTTCGCCGCCCTGCTCAAGAAAATGGGCGTTCAGGTCAAGACGGCGGCCGTTGTCGGCAACGGACTGCCCTGGGTCACAATGGCCGCAACATCGGCGGAGACGCCGGAAGAAAACCAGAAGTGGCAGGAAGAGGCGGCTGCCATGCCCGGATTCGCCGCGGCCACGAAGCTGCTGCAGGAGGCAGCCGCAGCCCGTGCCTCGATGCTGGTCATCGAGGCGACGGCCGACGGGGTGCGGGTGGGGCATGACGTGGACGGCATCTCCGGCCCGGCCCGCGGCGTCGCTGAGCCGCCGAAAGGCAGGGGCAAATCGAAACAACCTGAAGTCTGGGTGGATGTCCCGCCACTCGACGCGGCAACCGGCGGCAGTGCCGTCGCGGTCTTGCGAACGATCGCCGGGGCCGATGCCGCCAAGCTGAGCGGTGAACCAGACGCGGGCTTCATGATCGAGGTCGATGGTAAGAAGCGGCGCTGCCGGCTCGCGACACGCTCCACGAAGACCACCAAACAGGTGAGTATCACCCTCGATCTGCCGCCGTTCGCGCCGAAAAAACTCGAGGATCTCGGCATGTCGGCCACGCTCGCCGGCCGCGTCCGCGAACTCATCTCCCTTGAGAAGGGACTATTTGTGGTCTCGTCGCCGGCGGAGGCCGGTTGTTCCACGACCTTCGATGCGGTGCTCGTGTCGGCAGACAGGCTTCTGCGGGATTTCGTGTCGATCGAAGAGAGCGCCACGGTCTGTCACGAGGTGCAGAACGTCAAGCCGGTTCGGTATTCCGCAGCGGCCGGGGAGAAGCCTGTGTCGGCCTTGAAACAGGCGATGCTCGAATACCCCCGCGCGGTCGTCACGCGTGATCTGACCGACAAGGAACTCGCCCTCGAACTTCTGCAACTCGCCGACGACCAGCAACTCGTCATCGTCAGCGTGCGGGCCACGGATGCCCTGGATGCCATTCAGAAACTGCTCCAGATGGATATTCCAGCCGACCTGCTTGCACGGTGTTTTCTTGGATCGCTGTCGCAGCGGCTGATTCGCAAACTGTGCCCGCAATGCGGTGAGCCGCTGCCCACACCGCCAGAAATCCTGCAAAAACTCAAAGTGACGGCAGAGGAGCTGCCCGAGATCAAGCGGGCCTCGTCGCATGGCGGCTGCCGGGCCTGCGCAGGGCGGCAGTTCGTCGGCCGCACCGCCATCTACGAACTGGCCGCCGGGCCGACGGTCAGGCAGGCCATCGCCAAACAGGTCGATGCCAAGGTGCTGCGGCAGGCTGCAGTCAAGGACGGCATGCGCACGCTGACCGATGAGGGGCTGGCAATCGTCGCCAACGGCCTCTCCTCGCTGGAAGAGATGCAGAGGGTCTTCGCGGTCAAAAAGGAGGCCGGAGCCAGCATCCCCATCTCTGCCAAGCCCATCTCAGCCAAGCCCGGCGGAGCCAAGCCTCCGACCAGGCCGGGCCTCCCTCCCAGCGCAAAACCCGGCTCGTCGCCCGGTCCGCCGCCCGGGTTACGACCCGGACCGCCCCCCGGATCGCCGCCCGGTCCGCCCCCCGGAGCCAAACGATGATCATGTCGCTTGTGCTTGTCGCGATCCTCGCCGCCGTCACCGGGATGCTGGTGCGTGAGGGGCTGTGGCGATCGACGCTGATGTTCTTCAACGTGCTGACGGCCGCGACCGTGGCCACGGCCTGGTTTTCGCCATTGGCAGCGGTGCTCGAGGAGCAGGCGGAAGACTATGCCACACTGGTCGATTTCCTCTCGATCTGGCTGATCTTCTGTGCCGTGCTCGCTCTCCTCCGCGAGTTGACCGACCGCATATCGCCAACGTCGCTGGTTTTTCCTCTGCTCGTCGAGCGGATCGGTGGCGGCCTGATGGCATTCCTGACGGGCTGGATCATGATGGCGTTCACCGCGGCGACGTTGCACACGGCCCCGGTGACCCGCGACGAGGTGCAGCCGACGCCGGAAGCCCGCATGTTTTTCGGGCTCGCGCCCGACCGCAAGTGGCTGGGGTGGGTTCGCGGCAGCTCGTTGACAGGGCCGTTCTCGCGAGGGCCGGACCTTGTCTTCGACAAGCAGGCCGACTTCATCCTGCGGTACGCCGACAGGCGGCAGAGATTCGCAGGGCCATCAACGCCATCCACACCGGCGAAGTGATCAATCATGGAAGCGACGGACCAGACAAGTCATTACCGGCCGGTCAGCAGGCTCGCCGTGGGGGCTGCCGCGGCGGGCGTGGTGGCGAGCCTGGCGCTGGTGACGCCGCTATTGTGGATCCTGCCGCTGGTGGGTGTGGCCCTGGCGGTCGCAGGACTGGCCGACGTGACGCGATCGGGCGCGGAGAAGGCGGGACGGTCGGCCGCCCTCGTCGGTCTCGCCCTGTCCGTTGGGTTTGGTGCCCAGGCCGTCACTGCCAGTCTTGTCTCGCGTGTGATCTCTGAGAGCCGTGTCAAGGCTGTGACCCATGCCTGGCTCGACGCGCTGCAGGAAAACCGCCTCTCGGATGCGCAGAGCATGCTCGCCCCCCACCTGCTGCCGCAAGCGGAATCGGACGAACATCAGCATGGAGCAGAAGGGCATCCCGGCCACCAGGGCGATGAGAAGCAGCCCTCGATTGATTCGTTGCCGGCGGTGACGGCGATCATCGGCTGCGGCAAGGCCGCCGTCCGTGATGTGCGGTGCACAGGCCGTGACGAGGAGACCGGGGAACGGTGGTGCGCAACGATCCGATTGGCACCCTGCACGACCGGCGGAGCCATCGAGGCTCGGCTGCATCTCGTGCCCGCGGTGGTGAATGATCCGCGACAGCGGGTGGAACGCTGGACGATCGTGGAGATCGACCTGATTCCCTAACCACCATCCCTAACCACCATCTCTGACCACCATCATCGGCAGAGGTGGGCCATGCGTCACGCTCTCAAGCCGCGAATGGCGTGGATCGAGTCGGCGTTGGCCGCGAGCATCACCAGTCGGTCAAAGCCGAGCGCCGCGCCGACGCCCTCCGGCATCGTCGGCCCATGGGCGTCGAGGAGTTGCCGCGGAGAGGGCAGCGCCTCCCGGCCGTCCGCCACGCGGATCCGATTGGCGGCCACGATGCGGGCTTCGAGCACCGACCGGCTCGTTTCCTCCTCCCAGCCGTTGGCCAGCTCCACGCCGGCGACAAAGAGTTCAAACCTGCGGGCCGCCCTCGGATCGAGAGGGTCGACACGGGCAAACGCGGCCTGCGACACCGGCCACGCTTCGAGCATCGCCGGCCTTTCGTGGCCCAGCCGCGGTGCGACCATCTCCGTGAGCAGCAGCTCGAACCAACGGTCCCACTGATCGTCGGGCGTTGCACGATCGACCCCGGGCGGCGGGGCGAGGCCAGCCCGCCGTCCCGCGGCGGCGAGATCGGAGAGCGTTGCCACGAGTGGATCGACGCCCGCCCACTGGGTGAACGCGTGGGAACAGCTGATCCGCTCGATGCCATCAGTGCTGAGCGCCGAGTGGCAGAGCCTGTCCAGGAGCGCGGCGGCATCGGCGAGCGTCGTGCCTGGTGCATACCACTCAAGCAGCACAAACTCGACGTCGTGCTGCCTGCCACGTTCGCCGGCCCGGAACGACCGTGCAAACTGGTAGATCGGCCCGGAGTCGGCCGCCAGCAGCCGCTTCATCGCCGCCTCGGGACTCGCCTGCAGGTAATGCGGAGGCAGATCCGGGCCGTCGACATGCACGGCGATCGGATCGATGTGCGCCTCCGGCAGCACCTCGGGTGAGAGCACCGGCGTGTCCACCTCGACGAATCCCAGCCGGTCAAACAGATCGCGTAGGCCACCCCTGATGCGGCTGCGGAGTTCGAGGATCGGCCGGGTCGACATGGGTGCAGGACGTCAGAGGCGGAGGGCCTCGGCCTTTCGTCCCAGCAGTGTCGCCGCCGCCGCGCGGTATACAAGCACCGGGCATGGGGCTCGGCGTACAACGGCCTCCGCCACGCTGCCCATGAGCATGCGTGACATGCCGGTCCGGCCGTGCGTGCCAAGCACGATCATCTCGGCTCCCTCCTCGGTGGCGATCCGCACGATCTCACCGGCAGGATCACCCATCGTGAGCCGATGCGTGAACGCTATTGCCGGATCAGCGGGCCGCACCTCCTCGAGCATCTTGAGAATCCGTTCCGAACTCGGCTCAGGCATTCCGTAATAGAGTTCGCCCGCTGCGTATGCCAGCGGTGGCTCCTCGACGTGCAGGATCAGCAGCGAGGCGGATCGCTGCTTGGCCAGTGCTTCCGCGTGCGGGAGCGCCGCGTCGCTGGCTGTGGAGAAGTCAGTGGGGAAAAGAATGATGCTGCGTGCCATGGAGAAGAGCTCCCGTGGTGAAGGCGTCCGCTGCCGGCTATCAGACGACGGAAAATGAACCAGCTTCATTTTACGCCACGCCAAGTGTCGCGGCGCCACATAACGCATCCGATCCCCCGGCTTAGGCCGGGGGTTTGTATGCGGACGCGGGGGAGTCGCCCGGGGCTACCAGCGGGGCGGCAGGCCGCGCCGCATCCAGGCTCGACTCCAGCCGGGCGACCGGGTGGAGCTGCGGAAGCTTTAAGTCACGGCGCAGGCGGCAGGAGCCGGGCCAGATCGATCTCGAGTCGGTTTCCGGCGTCGGTGACGACGCCGGCACACGACAGCGGCTCGTGTGGTTCGACGCTCGACGCTTGAGTGTAGCCGCCGCCGGTCGGATGGCGAAACACCTGCGTCCGACGCGATACCGCGTCGATCACCCATGCTTCGGCAATGCCATGCCGCGCATAGAGCGGCATCTTGACTCCGAGGTCGTAGGCGAGGCTCGTATCGGCCACCTCGACGACGAGGAGCACGTCTGCGGGGCCGGGGTGCGATGTCATGTAGAAGTCTGCCCGGGGCCGCAGGATCGCGATGTCGGGCTCCGGCTCGTTGACGTCGTCAAGCCGAATCGGGTTTTGACATCGGATGAATACAGACTCTCCGAGATGACGGCTGAAATGACGTGTGAGCGCGTCCACAATCGCGGCATGCAGGGCACCGATCGGCGACATGTCGATGATCTCCCCATCGATGAGTTCCACCCGATCCGAGTGGCCGAGAATGCCGACCTCGCCCATCTGATGAAAGTCGTGGACCGTCAGTTGGTGACGGGACGGAGTGGCGCGTGGAATCGTGGCCATACGGACGGAACTTTCGGCGCGAGCGACTCACTGGACTGTGCAAAAGTATAGCGATCAATGGTCTGGCGTCAACGAAATCCGCCAGACCGGACGCGGGGAGTCGCCCGGGGCTACCAGCGGGGCGGCAGGCCTCGCCGCATCCAGGCTCGACTCCATGGGAGCCGGTGCCGCCATCTACGGGCGTGGATCGGAAAGGCCCGGTGTTCGTCCCAGGCGTTTTCCCAGTAGGTTTCGTCCGGAATCCACTGCAGTCCGCGGGCGTGGGCCAGCAGCGTGAAGAGGCTCTGGTCATGGCGGTGCGCCCGAAACTCCGGGTGCTCCCCCTCTGGCGACGCGGAATCGTCAACGATCGTCAGGTCGGCCATGCGGGCCTCCCATTCGCGAACGAGATCGACCGTGGCCGGCCCAGCCCGCAGCACGAGGATCCCGGCCAGCACCATCTCGCGCTGCCGCAGGCTCGGACTGTCGACACCGAAAGCCGCAATCGCCGCGCGTTTGGTCCACTCGCCCACCGTGCCTTCGAGCGAAAATGCCAGCACGCCTGCGGGATCGGCGGCTGCCAGCGAAAGATACTCCTCCAGTCGGCGGCTCCCCTCGGGATTGAGCGAGCAGCCGGCATCGGCGTAGACGAGCACGTCGCCCTCCGGCAGCGACTCAAGCTCGCGGCGGATCACGTGCGGCTTCCAGGTATAGAGGCCGAAGCCACGGCGGTGCCGCCGCACGGTGTTGGCGTGCACCCGCCAGTAGTCGGGCAAGAGCCAGCGTTCATCCACGGCCCGGATCGACGTGAACCGATCCATGGAGGCCGCCTCGGCCCGGATCCGCGCGAGCGACCCACCGTAGCGGCGATTGGCAAAGGAGAGGAAGTGTGTGGAGATCATGGCGAAGCCATTGGCTGGCAATCAGCTGACAGCCAGCATCCGCTCGAGTGCAGTCACGGCCCACTTCGCGGTCTCGTCGTCGACCCGGATCGTGTTCACCGGCGTGCCGGCCTCCAGATGCTCGAGACTCCAGCAGAGGTGCGCCAGATCGATGCGATACATCGTCGCACACATGCAGACCACCGGCGAAAGAAATCGGATCGTCTGCTCCGGGTGGCTCTGCTCCAGCCGTTTCACGAGGTGCAACTCCGTGCCGATCGCCCAGGCCGTCCCCGGAGCCGCGGCCTCCACCTGCTTGATGATGAAGCTCGTCGAGCCGGCGACGTCGGCCTTGTCGACCACCTCCATCGAGCATTCCGGGTGCACGAGCACTTTGACACCCGGCAGGCTGGCCCGCGCGGCATCGACGTGCTCCGGCCGGAACATCGCGTGCACGCTGCAGTGACCTTGCCAGAGAATCACGCGGCTCTTCTCGATCTGCGCCGCATCGTTGCCTCCGAGTCGGGCCGCGTGCGGATTCCAGACGCACATCTGGTCGAGTGGAATGCCCATCTTCCGCGCCGTGTTCCGGCCAAGATGCTGGTCGGGGAAGAAGAGCACGCGGCTGCCCGCACGGCCGGCCGTTCTCGCGAAGGCCCAGTCGAGCACGGCTCGGGCGTTGCTCGATGTGCAGACGATGCCGCCGTGCCGACCGCAGAAGGCCTTCAGACTGGCCGCCGAGTTGATGTAGGTGACCGGTGTGATGTCGGCGGTGTCGACCACGCTGCCCAGATCAGCCCAGGCATCCTCGACCTGTTCGATGGCGGCCATGTCGGCCATCGAACATCCCGCGGCCAGGTCGGGCAGAACAACCGTCACGCGGCGGCCCCCCCGGGCTGCAACCTGCTCCGGCCTGTTCACGAGAATATCGGCCGTCTCGGCCATGAAGTGGACGCCGCAGAAGGCAATCGCCTCGCACTGTTCCCGCTCGGCGGCCGACTTGGAAAGCTGGTAACTGTCTCCCTGCAAATCGGCGTGGGCGATCACGCCGTCCTGCTGGTAGTGGTGGCCGAGGATCACCAGCCGCTGGCCCATCCGTCGGCGGACAGCCTCGATCCGCTCGCCGAGGGTGGCGTCGTCGAGGCTGCGGTAGGCCGCGAGCGGTCCGGCGGGATCGGTGGTGGCGAGCGGGGTGGTCATGTTGGTCTTGATTCCTCTGGCTGGCTTTGATTCCTCTGGCTGTTCGCGATTCCTCTGGTCTCGATTCTCCGAAAGTCTCCGGCACGCCAGGCCCTGAGTATATGGGCCGCACACATGCGGGGCGTGGGGCCGTGCGACCTCGCCCGCAGACGCTATACTGTCGCGGCACTGCCAGGTGGAAGACCGCCCCGGCGGCTCTCCGTGGATCAGGCAGGTGATCCGGTCATATTTTAAGTGAAGGACGGCTAGGCGTTATGGCGCGAAAAGTTGTGAATCGCAAGGAGCTCAGGGCCCAGAACGACGCGGCCGAGGCCCGCGAGAAGACGACGAAGAAGACGGCCAAGAAGGCAACCAAAGAAAAGCCCGTCAAGGCAAAGAAGGAAAAGGCCGTCAAGGATCCGAGCAAGGTGGCTGCCAAGAAGCCCAGTCGCAAGAAGGTGGCCAAGGAAACGCGGATGAAGGCCTACTGGGGCGTCTACAACCAGGGCATGAAGCGGCTGGCGCTGTTTGAATATTCAGATCGTAAGGCGGCTGAAAAGAAGGCTGCCGATCTGATGGCCTCATCGCGTACGAATCACTTCATCCAGTTGGTGAAGGAAGCGATCACCGAATAACCAACCGCAGCAACTCCGGACAGGGGCCATGTGCATGCGACCCGCGAGCGAAGCTATGCAGAAGAGGTTCGTGATGACCAACAGAATGAGGGTTGCCACGACCCAGAAGAGCTTGGCGAAGACTCAAAAGAGCTTTGCTACGACCCAGAAGAGCTTTGCTGCGGCGGTCGTGGCCGTTCTCTTCGTGGCCGTCCTGTTCGTCACAGTTCTCGGTGCGGGCGTTGGCTGCACGAAGGCGCCGGCCAAGAAGGCGAGGCCGGCGGCTGACGGTGCCTCCGTAGACACTGGCTCGCCGGCAGGAGACTCCGACGGCGAGTTGGAGGGCATCGATTTCGACACCGCGCTTGTGGTCGATGACGGGCGGGTGGAAGTCTGCTCTCCGACGGACTGGACCCGCGGCCCGCAGTCGAAGGGATATCTCGTCAAATACATTCCCGGCCGGAAGAAGACCTATCCGTCGATCGTGGTGATGGCGGCGGATGCGCCCGAAGGGATGGCCGAGGTCGAAGGCGGTGAGCAAGGGAATCATGGGGAGTTTGTGGCGGCGGTGGCGGCAAGCCTCGCCGGCACCTACACCCAGAATGGAAAGAGCACGCTGATCAAAAAGCCTGCCGCGGTGACCCTCGGCCCCCACTGTGGCGTCACGTGGGCGGCTCCGGCAACGATCAGCGTCGATGGCATGCGGGAATCGATCGACCGCACGAGTTATGCGGTTGTGTTCGGCGGGCGGATGTACACGGTGGAGGTGCGGGCGCCGAAGGGAAAACTCGACGCCGCAGGCCGCTCGGCTGCCAAGGCGGTGGCGGCAGGATTGTCCCCGCCGCAGGCGGCAGAGGCTGAACCAGCCCCGCCGCAGGCTGCGGTGCCAGCGGAGGTTGCGGTGCCAGCGGAGGTTGCTGTGCCAGCGGAGGCTGCTGCGCCAGCGGAGGCTGCTGCGCCAGCGGCTACGGAGCCGGCAGCAGAAACACCTGCCGAGTAATCAGCCGCGGACATCCTTCGCACGATATTGAGTCAGTCAGTGCAACCGCATGCCGGGGAGGCAGCCGGAGTCGGGGGAGAGCAGGTAGACACCCGTGGCCCCCGCGCCGCTGGCAGCCACGACCATGCCCTCACTGAGCCCGAATTTCATCTGCCGGGGTGCCAGGTTGGCAACCACCACGACGAGCCTGCCAACGAGCGATTCCGGCGTGTGGAATCCCTTGATGCCCGCGAACACCGTGCGAGTCGCGTCGCCACCGAGACTGATCGTAAGACGGAGCAACTTCTTCGCCTCTGGCACCTCCTCGGCGGCGATCACCCGCGCCACGCGGAGATCGACCTTTGTGAAGTCGTCGATCGTGCATTCCGGAGCGAGCGGTTCGGCGGCGAGCGGGGCTTCCGAATCGACGGGGGCGGCATGCGGTTCCATGGAGGTCGTTCCTTGTGTGACAGTCTGGCTGGATGAGACGCTGGGCAGGGGGTGTGTTGGCTGCTGCTCCTTGGCCAGCTCGAGCGAGGTGGCCAGCAGGGCCTCGATCTGTGACGATTCGACGCGGCGCATGAGCGACTGGAAACTGCCAACGGGGCCGGCCGCGAGCGGATGCTGCGACTCGCTCCAGGAGAGGATGGGACCGCCGACGAGTTCGCCGGCCTGTGTCGCTAAGCTCGGCAGCACCGGCGCCAGGTAGACGGCGATCTGCCGGAAGAGATTGATTGCCACACTTGCCACGTCCTGCAACTGCGCCGCTGCCTCCGGTCCGGCCTTGGCGAGCTTCCACGGCTGTTGGGCGTCGACGTAGGCGTTGGCCCGGTCGGCGGCCTGCATGATCGTCCGCATGGCGCGGGCGAAGTCGCAGGCTTCGTAGGCTTCGGCGATCGCGGCACCATCAGCTGCGGCTGCCGCGAAGAGTCCACCGTCGTCAGGATACTTCTGCGAGAGTCCGGTCTGCTCCAGCCATCGCGCCGTACGGCTGGCGAGGTTGACCACCTTGCCGACCAGATCGGCGTTCACCTTGGCGGCGAACTCCTCGAGATTCAGGTCGAGGTCGTCGATGCCACCGGAGAGCTTCGCGGCGTAGTAATACCGCAGCATGCCCGGGTCGAGATGGTCGAGGTAGGTCCGCGCGAGTAGGAACGTGCCACGGCTTTTCGACATCTTCTGACCGTTGACTGTCAGGAAGCCATGGACATGGATCCGCGTGGGGAGCGCGAGACCGGCCGCCTCCAGCATCGCGGGCCAGAAGAGCGTGTGGAAATAGGTGATGTCCTTGCCGATGAAGTGGTGGATCTCGGCGACCGGTCCGGCGGCGTCGCGGCGCCACCAGGCGTCGAACGAGCCGCCGCGGGCCGCGCACCACTCGCTCGTGGCGGCGAGGTAGCCGATCGGTGCATCGAACCAGACATACCAGTAGTGCCCGGGGGCGTCGGGAATCTCGAACCCGAAGTAGGGGGCTGGCCGCGAGATGTCCCAGTCGCGGAGCGGTTCGCCGAGGAAATGCCCGACAAGATAGTTGGCGATCGGCGGGTCGAGAGCGCCGGAACGCTGCGTCCACTCGTCGAGAAACCCGTGCATATGCTCGAGCGTCACGAAGAGGTGCTCGGCCGACCGCACCTCCGGCCTCGTGCCGGAGAGCGTGCTCACGGGATCGACCAGATCGGCCGGCGTGTAGGCCGCACCGCACTGCTCGCAGGAGTCGCCGTATTGATCGGGGGCTTGGCACCGCGGGCACGTGCCGCGGACGAACCGGTCGGCGAGGAACACCCCGGCCTGGGTGTCGAAGAGCTGCTGCACATCGCGGGTGGTCACAAGCCCGCGATCCCGCAGGCTCTGCCAGATCTCGCCGCACAGGCGGCGGTTGGAATCGCTGTCGGTGGAGCCATAGTGATCGAAGTCGATCTGGAAGCCGCTGAAATCGGCGAGGTGTGCCTCCCGCATCGCGGCGATCAGGTCTCGCTCGCTGCGGCCCTCGGCCCGGGCGCGGATCATGATCGCGGTGCCGTGCGTATCGTCGGCGCAGAGGTAGGCGGCCTCGTGGCCGCGGAGTTTCTGAAACCGCACGAAGATGTCGGTCTGGATGTACTCGACCAGATGCCCCAGATGGATGTGCCCGTTGGCATAGGGCAGGGCGGAGGTGACGAGAATGCGGCGGTCGCGGTCAGTCATGCAGAGTTTCTAGTGATGCTGGCGTACGAAAGAAACCGGAATTGTAAGAGCCCGCGCGGCAAACGGGGAAACCGTTTGCAAAACAGGTGGGATGGGAAAGGTTTTGAGAACGCGGCGAACGCAAAATGATCTTGTCGCCATCGAGCGGGGCAGGCACCATCCCGCCCCGCGGTCGGCAGCCTGCCGCCGGCAGCGTAGTCTCGAACACACAATCCCGCACGCCAGACTCGCCGGAGCCACGGATGACACGGTCCTCGCGACTCCTTCTGGGAATCACCGCCGCCCTGGGCCTGGGAGCGGCCTGTGTGGACCTGGCCCACGGTAATCCCGCAGCCGTGGCGGCCGGAGATGTCGTGCTCCTCAACTTTTCTGCGTCGTGGTGCGGTCCATGCCGGCAGATGGCGCCGCTGGTGGGCGAAATCACGGCGGCCGGCTGGGTCGTCCGGCATGTCGACGTCGATGGTGAGGGGGATCTCGTCCGTCGGTTTGCGGTCTCCGGAGTTCCCTGCTACGTGCTTCTCGTCAAGGGACAGGAGGTCGGACGCATCAACGGCGCGACGACCCGGGGCGAACTTGAAAACCTGCTGGCTAAGAGCCGCCAGCCGCTGGGCCTTGCGCCTGCAGCCGCGTCGTCGGCCGTCGCCTCCCTGGGCGGCATTCCCTTGTCGGTCACGCCGACGGAAACCCCACTCTCCACCGAGGCCCCAACCCGACCACTCGCCACGAGCCCCGCGATCGTGACCGCAGGCCCGCCGCCCGCCTCCACCTCCCAACCGGATCGGCTCGCCTCGCCGAGGGCACGGCAGCCAGCCCGAAGTCCGGCAGCGGACCAGCATGCCGCGGCTGTCAGCCCGCCGCTCGATCCCGCGCAGCGTGCCACGCTCGAACGTCGCCTTTTGTCCGCCACGGCCCGCCTGCTCGTCGAGGATTCACAGGGTGTGTCGCGGGGCACGGGCACCGTGATCGACTGCCGTCAGGGGGAGGCGCTGATCCTCACATGCGGCCATATTTTCCGTGATTCCCAGGGCAAGGGACGGGTGGAAGTCGATCTGTTCGGCGATGAAGGTCCACGCGGTCTGGCAGGGCAGGTCGTCGCGTGGGATCTCAAACGCGATCTGGCGCTCGTGAGCATTTTCACCGACCGGCAGATCGAGCCGGTCCGTGTCGGTGGCGTCAGCCGGAGCACGAATGCCGGTGAGCCGGTGGTGACGGTCGGCTGCAACGGTGGCGACGACCCGACGATCCATCACAGCCGCGTGACCGCCGTCGACAAGTATTTGGGCCCGGCAAACGTGCAGGTGGCCGGTCAGCCCGTGCAGGGCCGCAGCGGTGGCGGGCTGTTTGCCATCGACGGCACGCTCATCGGAGTCTGCAACGCGGCCGACCCGGCCGACAACGAGGGGCTCTTCGCCGCCCTGCCCACGATCCACGAGCAGCTCGACGAGGCGGGCCTCGCCTTCGTCTACCGCAGCGTCTATCCCAGCGGCGGAACGGGTGACGTGGCCGCTGCTACGTCAGGCCCCCTGTTGCCGAGTATGCCGGCGGAGATGCCCCCGGTGTCGTTCGACCGCCGCGATCGCGCCGACGCCCTGCCGACCGCTGCCACGGCTCTCAATAAAGACCAGGCTACGGTTCAGAATGCAGTCCCGAATCCAGTCCAGATCGCGGCCCACAATGCAAGCGAGAATGCAGCCGATCAGCCGGGACATCAGGCAGCGCCGCGGGGCATGCCGCCGACAGGTGGTTCGCAGAAACTCTCGCCCGGGGAACAGGCTTTGATCGATCATGTCTGGCGGCACGACGGGGATGCCGAGGTGATCTGCATCGTGCGGCCGCGGGGCGGACAACCGGCGCCCAGCGACGTGTTCGTGTTGCAGGGCACCGGCCGCGACTTTGTCGAACAGCTCTCCAAGTCCCAGCCCGGCGGTCATTCCGCCCCGCACCATGCCGCTCCCGCCGCGACGCGGTCGGACGTGGCCGCTCTGCCCGCAGTCGAGCTGACGCGGTAGGCTCACGTGATGCGGCAATATCTGGTGCGTCATGGTGAGAGCGTCTCCAACCTCGAGGGACGCGTGCAGGGACAGGAAGATATCGAACTGTCGGCACGTGGCCACGAGCAGGCCCGCCAGGTTGCCGCCTGGAGCCGAACGCTCTCCGCGTCGCTCCCCGACGGTGCGGCCACGATCGGGGAGATCACGATCGGCGAGATCTGGACGAGCCCGCTCAGGCGGGCCCGCGAGACGGCCGCCGTGATCGCCGCCGCTTTGGGACTGCCGCTGATGGTGGAGGAGCGGCTCTGCGAACTGCATGCGGGCATCTTCCAGGGCCATCTGTGGGCCGATCTGGAGACAACGTTTCCAGAGGAGGTGTCGCGGTGGCGGTCGGGCGACGAGCACTACTCGATTCCCGGCGGTGAATCCCGGGCACAGTTGGCGGCCCGCGGCCGGGCAGCCCTCGAGACACTCGCCTGCCGCAGCACTCCCGGCATGATCGTGGTGGCACATGGCGGTGTGCTGACTGCAACGCTTGGCAGCTTGATGGGCCGCGAGCATCCCCTGCTGGCGGCGGCTGTTGAGCGGCCGTTCACGAGGCTGCCGGCGCTGGCCAACTGTTCGGTGACCCAGATTGAATGGCCCGGCCCCCGACTCGTGGCGTTCAACGAGACCGGCCATTTGGCCTAGCCTGCCCGACAGCGCTGACAACACGAGGGTGTCGTGTCGATGGTCTCTCTTTCCCAGGGCGGCACGTTTTGAACGCGTCCGATGCACAACGTGGCGGCAAGTTTTTAACTTGTCCGATGCGGAATGTGGCGGCAAGTTTTTAACTTGTCCGATGCACTGGAGCGGATTCCGCAAGTTAAAAACTCGCGGCCACAAGGAGCAGATTCCGCAAGTTAAAAACTCGCGGCCACGGTTAAAAACTCGCGGCCACGGTTAAAAACTCGCGGCCACAAGGAGCAGATTCCGCAAGTTAAAAACTCGCGGCCACGGTTAAAAACTCGCGGCCACGGGTCACATTCTTCGGCCACGGTTAGCCCAAGTTACGCACTTGGAAGCGTAGATCCCGGGATTCCCGCGAATTCGGTGTCAAAGTCTTCACTCCATGTGCGCGGGCATGTCGACCCGTTTGAGCCTCCTGGGCAGGGGTAGCCCGAGTCGCTGGAGCAGCGTCTTCTGCTCGGCCTCGGGCTCCGTCACATACCGGAGTCCCACGGTAGTGCGGATACCACTGGCAGATTCTGCCGGCAGAACGATGTCACCGCTTTTGATCTTGTTTGATTTTGTTGGCGAACTCGTAGAGGACGGTGCGAGGTGCGTCGCCCAGCCCGGCGCCTTTCATCCAGCCGGCCAGCGTCTTCCACATCGCGTAGGCGAGGAAGCAGACAAGTACGTGTGACCGTACACGGTCTTCCTTCTGATGCCACACGGGCCGGATTGCCAGTTCATCTTTCGCGATCCTGAAGGCCCACTCCGCCTCAGTGAGCTGGATGTATCGCTTCCATAGTGTGGCTGGATCGACGCCGACGAGATTCGTGCGAAGGAGGTAGCAGCCATCGACCAGTTGCGACCAGTCGTGGAACTTCTTGTTACGGACCCAACTCACTTCCAGATGCTGCTTGCTGATCGGCTTCGGCAGCTTTCTGATCGTGACATCGAAGGCCTGCGACGCCCGCCAGAAGCGTTCCTTCAGTCGGCCCAGCCGCTCGCTGGCAAGCGTCTCATCGCGAAGTCGGCCCGACTCGGCGGCTCTCTTGAGCTTCATCAGCCCGGCCCTCTGTGCCAACGATGTACTTCGCTCCGCGCTCCCGGAGGAACTCAAGGTTGTCTGTGCTCACCATTCCCCGGTCCATCACCCAGACACGGTTCAGTGCCCCGTGCTTACGTTCCAGAGACTCGACGACGCTCTTCACCGTCAGCGAATCATGCATGTTGCCGGCGAAGACCTCGTATCCCAGTGGGAATCCTTCCTCCGTGACCACCAGCCCGATGCAGATCTGCGGGCGATCCCCGCGAGAGTCACGGGAATAGCCCCGCTTGGCGATCGCGCAGTGCTCCACGTCACCTTCGAAGTAGGTGCTCGTGACGTCGTAGAGCAACAGATCGCACTTCAGTTCAAAGAGCTCACCGAACCGCTGCTTCAGGTGTGATTCGATTGCCTCCTTGTGGGGCAACAGCCGATCGAGTGCCGCATGCAGGCGATCGGTGTGCACCTTCTCGGGCGTCACGCCCAACAGATCTTCCAACGACGTGCGTCGATACCACTTCTCCTCGATATGGAGTTCACTCGATGGCTCGCAGAGCCGGGCGATCGTGAGAATCGCCGCCACCGTCCCCCAGGGCACGTCCTCGCGGCCTTCCGGAAGAAGTGTCGCGAGCAACCCATCGAGACCGAGCATTCGCCATAGACCCCACGCCAGCCAGACGTCGCCGAAGTCTCGAAGCCGCTCAAGCCGGATGTCCTTGAGGCGAACCTTCACCTGCTCTTCCGCACCTGCATCATGTGCAGATGGCGGATCAAAGAGCGTGCGCTGTGGCCGACGTGCCGCATCGTCGCCTTGCAGATGCGCACCCAGCTTCGCCCAGCCATCTTGCTCACCCGGGGGCAAGATCACCCAGATACGCAACCACTCGCTGCCGAGACCCCTTGGCCGTGCGATACGACTCGACGAGCGCCCAGTAGGTGTGCCGCTTGCCGCTCTTGTGTCGTTCACATCGTCGTAGAAACATCGAAGCACTCCATCACTCGGATGCTTCGAAGATCGCAAACGCGAGAGCAAACACTCAAGGGCAAGGTCTTCACTACACGGCCGTTCGAGAACCCGCGCGTTGTGGCGTCAGCACTTACGATCAAAAGTACGCCCAAGAATCCAGAAAATCATCCCGAAGTGCGTAACTTGGGCTAGAGCCGCTAGAAAAACGCCACCGAAGCGGGTTCGGGGCGTTTCGAGAAACCCACTCCGGACGCCCGGGCCCGCTCCTCCCGAGACTCACGAGTCGCTCATCAGCCGGAAGACCGGTGCGGAGGTGCCATTGACTGGGCTATCCTTCTCATTCCGATGTATTCCGGCGACCCGATCCGCCGTGCCCGGCAGCTCATCTACACGTCGGAAGACCTGCGGGCGATCACCGACGAATGGGAGCGCATCTGGTTCCTCGACCAGCCCTCCCCCCCCTGACCCCGTGGCGCACCCACGGCGGCATTCTATAAAGCGCTCATCTGTGCGACAGGCTGAAGCCTGTCCTACCGGTAGGGTAGGCTTCAGCCTGCCTTGCCTTGCTATTCCTTCTTTGCCGCAATGCGGAAGCCAAATTGTCGGTTTGCCTTTTCTACGAGTCCCCGCACCCGGTAAGCGGAGTTCGGCAGTGAGGCCCCCGCCCACCAGAAGCCACCACGAGTGATTCCGTGACTGTGCGAGAAGTTCCCTTTTGGCTCCACCCATTCCGCCACGTTGCCGCTCATGCAGTGACAGCCATATGTGCTGGTTGCGTTCGGAAACATATCGACCGGGGCGAGGGTGTCCCTGGAACCGTGCGCCGAGCCCCAGTTGGCGATGTTTGAAAGCTCCAAGGATCCGCGATCGAACTGCGGTTTTTCCAGAGCCTTCCAGCGGCGAGGACTTTCGTTCGAACGGGTCGCAAATACCCAATAGACTCCTCCCACGGCAGCCGCCGGATCGTAGTATGCCGCCTTGTACCACTCGTCTTCGTTCGGAAGAAAGAAGCGGGCATTCTTTTCACGGGGCACCCGCTGGTCGCGCATGCCGTTCAGGGCATAGGCGCCCGTCTCTGTGCTGCCGTCGCCTTGGCCGTTGTGGAGCCAGTTGCAGAATCGGGCCGCGGACGTCCAACTCACGCAGCCGATCGGCCTTCGGGGATCCAGCATCACTGCTGCGTTCCCATCGTCAGCGGGTGCTTCGCCGATGACGTGGTAGGTGTAGCTGCCGTCGGCTCCGAACCGCTCGATGGCGATGATGCTCGAATCATTTGTCATTTTCTCCTTGTACAAGCCGTATGGGTCCCTTTTGGCGACATGATTGAGAAATACGCAATATTGCTCGATCGTGATTTCGTAACGCCCGATCATGTACTCATAGTCGACCCTCCCGAAGCCGTTGACATCGGCGGGGTTGCCGGCGTCACCGACCGTCACAAAATCGATGGCCACGTCGTGGCTCGCGTGATCGATGAAGGCAGGCTTTCCTCGCACGCCATCGATTGTGAATCCCAATAACGCGACCGCGGCGAGCAGCAGGCTCGCAGCCGCTGTAGCAGTGAGCGGCACCCGCCAGGGATTCTTCAAGGAATGCCTGATTGCCGCCGCAAACTCGGCGGCGGACCCAAACCGCTGGCCCGGGTCCATGCACAGCGCTTTTCGGCAAGCGGAAGCGATTCTTTTTGGCACATCCTTGGAGAGCGTCGCACCACCGTCGATCTCGCGATGCAGTGCCCGCGGTTCAGTGGCAGAGTAAGGCGGCTTGCCGGCTGTTGCCTCGTGAAGCACCACCGCGAGGCTGTAGATGTCGCTCTGGGGAACGGCGGGCTCTCCGGCAAGCTGTTCAGGGGCCATGTACAGCAGGGTGCCTACGCTGGGAGCACGCGCCCCATCGATCAGCACGGACTGCGCGATTCCGAAGTCCGCCAGCACGGCCCGGTCATGGGCATCAATCAGGATATTGGCCGGCTTGACGTCTCGGTGGACGATCCCGGAACGGTGGGCGTGATGCAACGCGTCTGCGATCGAGATGATCCAGCGACACGCCCGGGCGGCGGGAATCCTGCCTTTCGTCAGCCGATCGGCGAGTGATCCGCCCTCCACGTACTCGGTGACGAAGTAACATACGCCTTCCTCCAGCCCGATATCGTAGACGGGCAGAATCGCCGGATGTTTGAGCTGCGCCGCTCGGCGGGCTTCGGCAAGAAATGCATCCGCCGTGCCGACCGCGGTCCGCTTGGGAATCTTGACGGCGATGATCCGCTGCAGGTCGGTATCGAAGGCTCGCCAGACTTGGGCAAAGCCCCCTTCGGCGACGAGGTCGTCGAGACGGTAGCGGCCGTTGAGCACCCGCCCCTGGAGCGGCTGGACGGCGATGGCCGGCGGAGCAGCCGCCGGCGGGTGCGGATCATTGAGCCAGGCGGTCGCCTTCATGGCGGCGATCCGTCGGGTCAGTTCCTTTTCAAGATGCGGACAGTCTATGCACAGCTCCCGGGCCGGCGTGTCATGCCCACGTTCATAGAACTCCTCCCAATGCACGAGCAACTCCGCCAGCGCCTCCTCATCGTCGGGCATCATCTTTACCGTTTCCATTGAGCGCGAGACGAGCCGACTGCCAGCGGCGTTTGACCGTGCGAACGTTGACGCCGAGAACGCGGGCCGCCTCTTCCTGGGTCAGTGCTTCGTAGAAGAGCAGGTTGATGACTTCGCGTTCGTCATCTGGAAGCGTCTCGACAAGCGTGTGGAACCGCGTCCATTGTGCCAGGTCTTCCGGCTTGTCGGTCGCTGCATGCAGCGATCCCCCCGACTCATCGGGGGCCTGCTGGTCGGTGTGATGCTTCGCCGCGATCCCTTCCGGGCCGAAATGCTTGCGGGCGGTATCGATGAGTTCACGGCGGATCTGGAGGGCGGCGAGATTGAAAAAGTGCCGCACAGACTCGACTTTCGTCTGCTGCAACGCCTTCTGAAGCCGCAGCATGCTGTTTTGAAAGATGTCGTCGGTCTGCTCCCAGCGCCGTAGGGCTCCGGCACCATGGAACATCTTTCTCGTAAGCCGAAACAGTCGGTCACACGCATGATCGAACAGCGCCTCCCTCGAGGCCTGATCGCCGGCGTACGCCCGCTCGATCAGCCCCTGGATCTGGGTGTCGGTGCCGACTGTCCGTCCTGCCATGCCCGAAGTTCTCTGGGGGAGCCCCTCGAGGGGGAGTCCTAGAGAATACAGGCTGACAAAACGGCGGTCAGCACCACCATGCAGCCATGCGGACATCACTGCCGCCGGGGGACAAACCGGCTCGGGTTGGCCCCTTTTTGCCCCGGCTTCCGTATGGCGATGAGGCCGCCGTCACCAGCCCCTCAGCCCTTCCACAGGAAGATCGTCAGATGAGAGTCGATCGCTTTTCGTCTCGCGTTACGCTTGGTCGCACCCTCGCCGGTTGTGTGATGTCTGCCTTGCTTCTCGACAGCATGGTCGCCAGTGGCGAAGACCTAACGCCTGAAGTGACGGGGCCTCTCCAGGAATTCAAAATGGAGCGACTTGCGATCGAGGAAAAAGCTGCACTGGACACGAAAAAGCAGCTTCAGACGCTGACGAGAAAACTGGAAAAACTCAGCAAGGGCCCCAACAAAAACCCGAAGGTCAGCGAGCAGGCGGCCGCCATTCTGAAAGAGGTCAAGGATCCGACGTTTCTGGTCGTGGGCATCAACAGGCTCATGAACAGTTTCCAGGGCGGGGTGACTGGGCAGCAAGCGCAGGTCATCAATCTTGCCTATCAACAGCGCCGGGTGACGGCCGACGATTGGACGAAGTTCTCGGGCGATGTCTTGAAAGTAAGCCTGGCAGGAGCAGACACGGGCATCGATGTGCAGCAGGGCGACTACATTCTTGTCTGTCCGCATCCGGACCAGAAATGGCGACAAAACCAAGACTCTTCCTGGTCGACATACGACGGAGGCGGCAACTCCTCCCAGCGGCTCATCGCCACAATTACGAGCGAAAACAATCCGCAGAAGTTCTGGCTGACGCGGGAAAACGGCGTGTTGTTCAAGTGCGACGTCAAAGGGCGACTGCACCTGGATTCAAACGCTCGTCGACGTGGCATCGAGGGCAGCATCGACTGCAAAGTCTTCAAGATCACCAACGCTGACTGATCCGCTGGTTCAGGCTCGCTCACCTGCTCGACGGTTCTGCGGCTGCCGCCATGCTCGCTTGGGAGAACAGCGGGTTTTCCATCGACGCCCGTGCCCGGATCGCGCTCTGTCGCCCCAGTTGCGTGTCTATTTTCAGCCTCTCGAGCACCTGCTGCGATATTGCGCCCGGCCGCCCTTCGCCCTGGAGCGACTCTCCGTGATCCGCGACGCGAGCGGCCGAATCACGCGCGTGCGCTACTCGCTTCCACGGCATAAAGCCGCCAACTGGGTCGGCCCCGGCCGCGGGCGAACGTCCACGCGACCGGGGGCCAATGGCGTCGTCGAGCTCTGGCCGTTTAAGTTCCTCGACCGGCTCGCCGATCTCGTGCCGCCGCCGCGGAAGCACCGGCATCGCTATCACGGAGTATTCGCGCCGAATCACCGGCTGCGGAAAGCCGTCACGTAGCTGGCGATCGGGAATATTGGCAAGCGGCGCGACGCCGCCACCGGCGGGCAGGCCGCCTGCGGGGCTGTCGGCGGACATGCCATGGAAGGCTGCTGCGACACTCATGCAAAGCCCCGCTCGCACGACACCTCGCGCAAAAGCCTGGGCGAAACTGATGGCACGGGTGGGGGAGGAGTTTCCACTTGCGTGCCCCACCTGCGGCGGCGACATCCGCCCTTGAGGAGACGGCCGGCAGGAGCCGGCTCACGCGAAGTGAGAGGTTCGCAAGCGGGCGAAGGCCAGGATGGCTTCGCACGCGTGAAGTCATCCCCTGACACACCTCGGCGAACCGCTCGAACCACCGCCCGTCTCTCCCGCCCGCGGCCCGCCGATCGACTGGCGAGAGCTCGTGCAGGTCCATGACGACCGGGCAATCTTTCAGGGACGGATAGACGAGCTGCCCGTGATCGACATCCACAGCCTCTGACCGGCGTCGGACGCGAGGCGTCGAAGCCCCGGGGAACGGTCGACTGGGACGCGGTCTGCTAGAGCCGCCAGAAAAACCCCACCGAAGCGGGTGCGGGGCGTTTCGAGAAACCCGCTCCCGACGCCCGGGCCGCTCCTCCCGAGGCTCACGAGTCGCTCATCAGCCGGAAGGCCGGTGCGGAGGTGCCATTGACCGGGCTATCCTTAAGCAAGGGAATACGGGCCGCCAGCACAGCCTGTGCCGAACAGGACTGGCTGCATCACCGTTTAAAAAGGCCCGAAGCGCGAGCGAGTCGATCTTGACAAAACACTGTGTGTATGTACAGTTCTTTGGAGGTCTGCGTTCGGTGCGTTTTTGGATTCGTCACAATTCGTTTTCGATCTCCGTCGATGGAGGAAACCCATGTCACCGACCTTGCAAGCACTTGGGATCGACCGCATGAGCCGCGAGGATCGCTTGCGGCTCCTCGGAGAGATATGGGATACCCTCACGCCCGTCACGCAAGCCGCGATTCCCGACGCACACCGCGAAGAACTTGACCGACGGCTTGCCGCCGCGGATGCGAATCCGTCGGCTGGTCTGCCGTGGAAGGAAGTGCGGGATCGGCTTCGGGGCGGCAAGTGAGTCATCCGCTTATCATCCGTCCGGCAGCCGAGGATGACTTGGCTGAAGCACGTGACTGGTACGACGCTCACCGCGATGGGCTGGGGCTCGAGTTTCTGGCTGCTATCGAGGACGTCTTCGATCGGATTCAAGCGACGCCCGAATTGTACGCGGGCGAATACAAGGGCATCCGCAGGACCGTTACGAAGCGATTTCCGTACGTTGTCTACTACCGGCTGCTCGTTGAGTCAGTAGAAGTTCTGGCCGTGTTGCACGGTAGTCGGAGCTCGCGCCTTTGGCGCAGGCGAGCGTAGCAGGTCGCGGACCCGAGCGAGGGTGACAAAAGGACGCAGCCATTCCTGTTCGACGCGCCGGCTGCGTATCGTATTCGTTGATTTCAGGATTGCTGCGGTTTTGTTGGGTCCGCAGTCCGGATTCCCTCGCTCGCGCGTCGGGCTTGCATGGGAACGGCCGCTCGAGAACGTCCACGTGGCCGGGGGCCAATGGCGTCGTCGAGCTCACGTGGTTTTAGTTCCTGGACCGGCTCGCCGATCTCGTCCCGCCGCCGCGGAAGCACCGGCATCGCCTGCCTCCTTGAAGAAAGCCAGGCGTCCTTGCGCCCAATCACAAGCTCAGACGGGCCGTGACGGCACATGACAAAAGGCAACGTCGGCAAGCGGCAAGAGGCCGCGACCGGTGGGCACGCGGCCGGCGGACATACGGCGGGTGAGCATGCCACGGAAGGCTGCTACGACGCGAATCCGAATCACAAGCCCCGCTCACACGACACGTCACGGATTGCCTGGGACAAGCTGATGGCGAGGGTCGGGGAGGAGTTTCCACTTGCGTACCCCACCTGCGGCGGCGACATCCGCCCTTGAGGAGACGGCCGGCAGGAGCCGGCTCACGCGAAGTGAGAGGTTCGCAAGCGGGCGAAGGCCAGGATGGCTTCGCACGCGTGAAGTCATCCCCTGACACACCTCGGCGAACCGCTCGAACCACCGCCCGTCTCTCCCGCCCGCGGCCCGCCGATCGACTGGCGAGAGCTCGTGCAGGTCCATGACGACCGGGCAATCTTTCAGGGACGGATAGACGAGCTGCCCGTGATCGATATCCACAGCCTCTGACCGGCGTCGGACGCGAGGCGTCGAAGCCCCGGGAGCGGCCGACTGGGACGCGGTCTGCTAGAGCCGCCAGAAAAACCCCACCGAAGCGGGTGCGGGGCGTTTCGAGAAACCCGTTCCCGACGCCCGGGCCGCTCCTCCCGAGGCTCACGAGTCGCTCATCAGCCGGAAGACCGGTGAGGCGGTGCCATTGACCGGGCTATCCTTGGTACCAAGTTGGGGGCAGCGTCAGGCCCCTGCATGGGTAACAACTCGGCCGGCACCACGTTGGGGGCAGAGTCACCATCAGGATTGGCGGACAGGGGAGAAAGTTTCTCGGCGTAACTTTTCAAGTTCCGGCACCGGGGCGTTCCACGCTGACGCTGAAATCGTTGATCAGGGCCAGTCCGGCCCCGGTGTCACCAGGCTCCCCCTGCCCCTCGCCATCCCGAAAAAACGTCTGAAACCCGAGCCGCGGCGAGGCTCCGAGGTCGATCCGCTCGGCCGTGGCGATCTCCACGCCATTGACCATCACGTCGACCGTGGCCCCGCCGGCCGACCGGCGGTTTTCGGGCGTATCGTCGATCCGCACGACCACTTGGTAGGGGCCGACGGCCTCTTCCGTGCGGGCAAAGATCCTCCCTCTGGGGAGAGGCCGGCCCATAATCCGGACGTTGGAGTGCCACCTGGGCGACACCATCACCGCCGCCGCCGCCTCCGGCCGCGCTGCCAGCGGCAATCCCGGGGGATCGTCGGGCACGGCACGCCCGTCCACGACAAGCGCCACCCACCGCCCCACGCCGGCCGTGCCGATATTCGGCAAGGTCGCCTTGAAGGAGATAACCGACTGGGCGCCAACGAGCGGTGTGAAGTCGTGGTCGAGCAGGATCCTCACCGCCGGATCGACTCCATCGCCATGCTCCTGGATCGGAATGACAAGACTCCCCCAGCGAACCACGGCTGGCAGCGTCGGCGTCAGATTGATCCACCGCAGCGCGGCGGCGTCAGGCTCATCGAAATGATCGATCACGAGCGGCCGCTGCGTGAGATCCGGCGTTGCGGCGGCCGGCGACACGAGCCGGGCACCATACCCCTGCGTCATCCGCACCGGCGGCTGCGTGCGGGCATGGCCGCCGGCCACATCCACCTTGCCGTCGATGACATATACGTCGGTGAGACCGCTGGCATCCACGCCGACGGAAAACTCCGTGCCGAGGTCGATCACCTCGCCGCTCGGCGACACGACCGTAAACCCAGCCGCCTCGGGCGGCACGAAGGGCGTGATTCTCCCGCTGCGCAGGAACATCCGCTCGGCATTCACGATTTCCACGTCCACGGCGCCGTTGAGCGCGACGCGGGCTCCGGAGGCGAAGGTGAGCTGGGCGACGCCCGAGGCGAGCCGCAGCGGGCCGCTGCCCACCGAATCCCCTTCGCGAAACTGCCGGTTACCGGTCCATACGGCATCGTTCACCGCCGTGACGCGAGCGACCACGAGGGCCGCCGGATCAGGTCGATCGGCCACTCGTGGGGCAAGAACGGCCCGGCCCGCCCCTACGCCGGCGACCGCCGCCAGGGAAATCCCGATGCAGACGGCGACCGCCGCCGCCCAGCCGCTGCCCGACCCGAGCCGCTTCGCCTCGCGGATCAGCCGCCCCACGAGCCCACCGCTGTCGGCGTCGCCCGCGGTTGCCGCCTCTCGGCCCCAGTGGGCCTTGCCCCACTCAGACAACACGGCATGCATGCTCGCCGCCCGCCAAAACTCCTCGCGGGCTTCGCGGCGAGCAAGCAGATCGACGACCAGATCCGCGCGGTCTGGCTCCGCAAGCGAGCCCGCGAGGTAATCGTCGATCAGTGTGCCGAGGCGTGAGGCGGTCATGAAGCACGGGTGGCGGAGAACGAGGCGGTCATGGGGCAGGATTCGGGAGGGTGGCTGGGGGCGCTTCCCAGCCCGGCTCTGCAGCGAGCTTTCGTTCGAGACACTGGCGAATGGCGGCCCGCGCCCGCGACAAGGCGACATGCACGCTGCCGGGTGTCCAGCCCATGAGCCGCGCGGCCTCCGCCGGCTTGAGCGACTTGCGATAGCAATATTCGACGATCCGCCGCACCTGCGGCGTGAGTTCATCGATACAGGCGTCGACGAACCGGAGCCGAGACGCAGTGAGCGACAGTTCTGTTTCGGCCTCGTCCATCACGGCGAGAACGGAGAGCACCTCGTCGGGCAGCGGCTGCCCCCCGCGGCGGGCCCGGCGGCCATTTTCCAGGACTTTGCGGCGGGCGAAGCCATACGCCCAGGCCAGAAAACTCCGGGAGGGATCGTAGTCGGCCGCCTTGGCCGAGATCGCCAGAAACGTCTCCTGCACGACATCATCGACAAGTGCAGGATCAGGCATCAACGCGGCGACGAATCCGCGAATCTGGGCGCCGTGCTCAACAAAGAGCGACTGCACGGTGGTGACGGGGTCTCGGGGCGGCATGGGCTCGGGCAGGCCTGCAGCGCGACACTCAGGCCGCGGACGAGGAACCAGACATTTCCTAATCAAGTAATTAAATTGGCAGCAATCAGCCAATTCTTAGCATGGAGCCGCACGGTGGATCCGGCGGTTTTGCTACGAATCCTGGCCGGAAGGGCAAAGACTGTGTGAAGAAACCGATCGTCATCGCGGGCCTGCTCTGGGCCGGGATTCTGGCCGCGGCCCGGACCGGCGGGGCTCCTGCCGCCGCCGCAACTGCTCCTGCCGCGGTCCCTGCCCCTGCCGCGTCAGCTGGGGATTTCGCCCGCACGACACTGCCCGCCGCCCATCGCCTGCTGCTCGAAGCCCATTGCTTCAAGTGCCACGCCGGGGTGGATCCAGAGGCCAGCGTCCGACTCGACGACCTGCGATTCACGATCGACGATGTCGAGACTGCCGAGCGTTGGCAGAAGGTGCTGGGCACGCTCAACTCGGGCGAGATGCCTCCGGCGGAGGAGCCCCGGCCCGACGCCCTCGCAAAGACCGAACTGCTCGACGATCTGTCGCGGGCCCTGCAGGCGGCCCGCCGGGCGCTTGCCGACACCGGTGGCGCAATCACGATGCGGCGGCTCAACCGTCGCGAATACGCCCGCACCATCCGCAGCCTCGTGGGCATCGACATCGACGTGTCGCAGCTGCCGGATGACGACGGCATCGGCGCGTTCGACACGATCGGCTCGGCCCTGTTCATGTCGTCCGACCAGTTCGAAACCTATCTCGCCCTCGGCCGCAGGGCGATCGACGATGCCTTCGCGGCGGCGGGAGGGCGATCCCGCTCCGTCCACGTCGAACCGGAGACGGATGCCATTGCCGCGGTCGAGAAGGCGGCCGCCGTCTATCGCGACGACCACGAGCGGTATCTCCGCTGGAAAGCGGCCGTCGATGCCGCCGCCGCCCTGCCTGAAAATGTCGAGACCGCCGCCCGGCTGCGGGCCGACGCCAAATGGGAGACGCTCTTCTACCACGAGCATGCGCAGCTGGAGACTGCCCCGCCGCCGACCGACTTTGGATTCAAGGATGCCGCCGATGCGATCTTTCGCGGTTCGACGCAGTATGACCAGCATCACCGCTACCATGCCGACTATCTCTCCTGGCCGGCGCGGCAGACGGGGGCGTATCTCACAATCTATAAAGTGCGCACACTGGTCGGCATCGCCGCCTTCGGGCCTCCTGGCACGTACATGCTGAGAGTCCAAGCAGCGGCCGTCGATGCCGCGCCTGCCAATCGACGCTTCATCGAGGTGGGCTATCTCCAGCAACCAACCAACACCTTCAAGCCCCTCAGCAGCCATGAGGTGAGGGGCACGATGGCCGAGCCCGCCGTCATCGAGGTGCCACTGTCGCTCACGAGTACGAGCAATCGCAGGCTCTGCGTGCGGGAGCGACAACCCCTGAATCCCGGCGCCTCCTACGAGGCCTGGCGGGCGGCCTGGGATAAAACTGGCTCGGGGCCCGAGCCCGCGATCTGGATCGACTGGCTTGAGGTGGAGGGGCCGCTGCCGCCGGCGGCGGAAGTCGTGGACTTCGTGCGCAACGCGACGATCGCCCAGGCCTCCGGGCGAGCCGAGGCGGACGTGGCCCGCGACGTGCTTGCGGCGTTC
>Ga0247834_1002149_pt1 | contig 30819 bp, 38 predicted proteins | sample LaCruzMarch2015__8_FD_187118 | JGI IMG/M metagenome (GOLD analysis project Ga0247834, IMG submission 187118) | Freshwater microbial communities from meromictic Lake La Cruz, Castile-La Mancha, Spain - LaCruzMarch2015_12m | ecosystem: Environmental > Aquatic > Freshwater > Lake | place: Spain... | reverse complement strand
CACACGGGTGTGTGCCGTTTTACCCGTGACGATGGCACTAAATTGCGCCCTTGGGATTCTGCTGAAGAAATGGACGAAGCCATGGTCAAGTCCTGGAACGAACGTGTGAAACCCACTGACAAGGTTTACCATTTGGGCGACGTTGTTATCAACCGCAAGGCGTTGAGCATTTTGCATCGGTTAAATGGTGACAAGGTGTTGATCCGTGGTAACCACGATATTTTCAAGGACACAGACTATCGTGAACACTTCCGTGAATTACGTGCCTATCATGTAATGAACGGTATGATCTTAAGTCATATTCCTGTACACGAAGCTAGTTTGGGTCGTTTTGGTGTTAACATACACGGACATTTACACGCAAATCGTGTTAAAAAAGCCCGTGGTGTTGATGCTAGAACCGGGGCTGTTTTATACAGCGATGAAAACGATGTGCGTTACCACTGCGTATGCGTGGAACAAACACCGGATTTTGCCCCTATCTTGTTTGAAGATGTTATAGCACGTATACAAGCAGAAGGCGGAGAAGTGGGATTTAGGAACGGCAACGGTCCCGCTGTAGATTAGGACATAGTCCTATTTTAGCGCCAGCCCTTAGGCGCTTTACAAAAAGGGTAAAATAGCACCTTCGGGTGCTATTTTTTTGACTATGTGTTCTGGACTCTGCGACATAAATATATGAGTAGGAATAATTCCAGGAGTTTAAACATGCCCTTACAGATTCGCAGAGGCACAAACGCACAAAGACAGGCCATGACCCAGGCGCTAGCCCAGGGTGAACTGCTGTATGTCACAGACGATCAGAGATTATATATCGGTAACGGCAGCACCCTAGGCGGCATACAGATCACAGGTTACACCAACGAAGACGCACAGGATGCTGCTGCACAGTTGTTTGCCAACGGTGCACCACATACTGGCATAACTTTCTCATACAACGATGCAGGTGCCGGTATAACTGCGGTGGTAGACCTTCTTAATAACACAGGAACTATAGGAGGGGTATTCAAAGGCAATGTAGTAGCGGAGGATAGTACTCTGCTTATTGATGCTGCTTCAGGTCAAATCGTTGGTCCTGTGTTTGCCAACGTCACAGGCAATGTAACAGGCAATCTTACTGGTAATGCGAGTAGTGCTACAGTAGCATCCACATTGGATATCACAAACACCAACGGATTAACTACTGTTTATTATCCGACATTTGTTGAGAATAGAACTACAGGACAAATTGTTAGAGCTGATGTCGATCTTACATATAGAACAGATACCAATACACTTATCGCAAATACATTCCAAGGATCATTGACAGGAAATTCCAACGGATTTCATACCGGTGACGTCAAAGGTTCAGTGTTTGGCGATGATTCAACATTATTGATTGACGGAATCAGCAGCACCGTGGTAGGACCGGTAAACAATAACACCACCACTGCCAGAGATTTAAATGCATCTTTATTGACTGTATCAGGAACCAGTACCCTGGGTGTCAAAGCCGGAATCGTAATCGAAACCGATGGTGATTCCAATGACGCATATGATTGTTTAACTATTTTTGGTGCCTCGGCTAATGCGGAAGGTCCTCTGCTTATATTGAGAAGATCAAGAGGAACACATGATGCACCGTTGAGTCTCAACAACGGTGATATAGTTGCATCACTGGCATGGATCGGCACAGACGGAAGTAACAGCAATTCTCCAATGGCCAGTGTGACAGTGAGTGTAGATTCAGCTCCTACTTCAACATATGTGCCTCCGAGAATAAGTTTCAATATTTTTGATACTTCTTCGGTACAACAGACTGGCTTATCATTCGGACAAGATCTAGTGATAACCGTGGCAGGCGGCGGCAATGTTTTAGCTGCTGGCGGTGGTTCAGGACAGGTAGATACTTCTAGTGTCACTGGATATTTAAAGGTGAATATTGGCGGAATATTTAGAGCAATTCCGTTCTACTCTATCAACCCTTAAAATCTTAATACCTGCTAAAGGTAACTTGCTGATTAATCAAACGTGCTTAATTGGCAGGTATGAAAGGACACATTACTGGCATTGACAGCATAGTGCGATTCCTCAGCATCAAATTGCCACACGTCCCCGGCCTTCCAATGAGTGATATTGACATTCATAAATCCGGCGTATTGTCCGAAAGTCCAATCTTCTAAAAAGATTAGATATCTCAAACATCTTGAAATATCTATATTGTGAGTTTGACGTAGAGTATAAAATGTATCTTTGTGAGTAGGTAATATTGTGTTGGGCGGTATGCAAGTCCAAGAAACTGTGCCTTTATTTTTCTCCAACGAACTTTTGAACAATTGCGAATTAGGTAATTCTTCATCGAAGCTCTGCAATATAAAACCGCTGTGGTAAAATTTCCTGTCTAAGTGATCAAAGTTTTTTGCAACAAACGGTACCTGCCTCATGTAATCATGGCTGTCTAGATCTCTCTTCCAAAAATTGTCTATGGTTTTAACAAATTTTATCATTTTTCTTCATTGATTCTTTGATCATTTCTTTGTATTCATCATTGGGATGATCAACTAAGTGAGAATGAAAAATATCTATCACTGTCCTAGGAGCGGTACGGCTAAACAAGGTTGGAAGTAGGCCGTGTATTATGCTTGCAACTCCTGCATATATTAACCTTATGCCAGAAATTAAAGCCCAACGCAAGTGAGCTAGATAGGTAATTTTACTTTTTTTTAAATGCTCATTAAACATGATTTCTAAAGTATTCTCGTATTAGTTCGTTGTCTATTTTTATACCTGACGTAAATCGTTGTTTATCTAAAACTGCAATTTTATTTACACGGATTTTTTCATAATGATTTTTAAAGAAAACTTTGAGATTTTCTAATGCATCGATATCGACACTGTTCCAAAAAGCGACATATAGACTATTGTGCAAACTATCTACAACAACATACAAATCTTCGTATTGTGTGTTGAATCCGTTAATGATCTCATAGTCTATTATTTCCCCATTGATTTTAACCATGTCTTTACGGCCACAGTGTACATAAACGCCATCAACAATTTTAAATATATCGTTAGTGATAATAGATGTGTTATATACCGGCAACATCACATCAATTAATCCGTCGGTATCTAAACTTATTTTATAAAAATCATCCACTTTGGTAAAGTAGCACGATTCTTGATCAGGGTTTTCTTTTGTGATGGTACATTCAAATATCGGACCGCTGGTTTCATTGCTTCCAAAAATGCTTGTAATTGATGCAAAAATATTATCTTTTATCGCCTTCTTAGGCTTATCTTGAATGTAGGATAATGTTTGTACTTTCAAATTTTTCCAGATCACAGATTTTTGTATACTGCTATTAATAAATTCGTCAATCATAAAAGGATATGGAAAATTTATAAATTCTAATGTCTCTTTAAAGGGACTGATGGCATCTACAAAAATATCAAAAGATTGGTACTCATCAAGGTTGAACACCAAGTGGTTACTTACCGAATCACTCATCATTGATGGAAGTAAAAATACAGCGATGCTGCTTCCGTGGTTTAAATTTCTAATGTGTAAACAATCTCCTGAAAACTTTGTTGAGTTACGATTAGATACTTTGTATAAAAACTCATGTGTATGTTCTACTATTTTTGGCGTTCCGGTTGTACCACTGCTGGTGCATCTAATCGCAACATCTGTAATTTTAGGTAGTATGTCTTTTGCCAACGCAAAATTTTGTAGATCGTCAACAATAGAATCTATTGCATTTATGTTGTAGGTTCTAAGAGAACAGTGTGCAAAAAATTTAAATTTCTTTAGAGGAATAGCCTGTGTTTCAAAAATATTGCTATCTATGTCGTGTAGAAAAATATCGATCGGCGCTAGAACTTTGGTTTTGGGATCAGTGTATTCTAGCTCGGAGAATTCGTCTTGCCTATTGTAGTCAATAATTACAATTTTCAATGATAATTCTAAAGCAGCAAAACAAATAGCAAAATAGTCTATGCCTAAAGTTGTGATGCCTACTAATATAGATTCTTGTTCTTTAGCATGACATTTATATTTTAAAATATATTTCCATAAATCTATTTTAGATTCCAAATCTGATTTATTATAAACAGAATTATCTTCAAGTTTTATCAATGAAAAATTATTGCTTATAAGATGCCTGGTAATTATACTCATCAAAAATAATCCTCCAACGACCCGTCTCGAACCAAATCCAATGTAGCACAATGATATCCGCCACTTAAAGTTTGAGCGTGTCGCATAGTTGTTGGAATAACGGTCATTTTATGCTGTTCCAATAATTTAATCAGATTGGTCTGGTCTTTGCCAACGATGACAGTGCTTTGATCTATACTCAAGATATTCATACCAATGTATGGACTGCACGGACTAACACTTCCTGGACCGTCCGGCGTGGTAGGATTTATGTTTACGTCTTTGAAATAAAGTTTATCCCACTTCTCAAAAAGTTTTGGACAATTATCCGGATTGACTCTGGTGCTGTTCATTAAAACCAATCCCGGCCTAAGTGGAATAATTGTGCTATCAAAATGTGCGAAGCTGTAAATGTGTTCGGCGGCATGCAATCTATATCCTCTAGGCTCTAACGTGTTTTTCAACCACTGAAATCCCAGCCAATTGCCAGTGTTAGAAATCTGAAATAAGATATCACGTCCTAGTCTAATGCAGTTAGGAGCGTCAAATATAGGTTCTAGATTTTTTAGACTGGGCGAGTTTTTGATATCTTCAAATTGATAACTGTCGTCGGACAAAATTGGCTTGGGAGCAGATATCCATTCAGTACCATCATTGATGGCCGCTAACATGATATTATGATATGCTCTAGTTTCAAATAACCTGCTTCTACACGGACTTGGAGTTTCAATCATTAAATTGTTCAATGGTAGTAGCAAATCCCTAGGACACCATGTGTACCATCCGGTAGAAGTCCACTCAAGAGTTGAAAACTGTTTGCTATGATCGATTGTTTCAGGACGATACACAGTTACTCCGGCCTGCTTTAAAACATCGCACAGTTCTTCGGCATCCTCGTTCGCTTCGTCAATCAGCCACTGCGGATACGGACCTTCTAGTGGCCTAATATTTTCTATATCATAATTGGTATAACTCATACTCATTGTGCTCACATCGACCGTAGGCACACGAGCATGATCTGCTCGACCAACTATAATTTCCTTTAAAGGATCCCAATCATTGTTTGATGAAATTTTCATAATAGATGTCCAAATCCTTTTTTGTTAAAATAAAAATCTATTTCTTTTTTTTCAGCATCTAGAGTGTTTAAAATTTTTGCGTTTTCTTCTGCCAAATTAAAAAAATGTATCCTATTATATTCTACATCCCGAGAAAAATCTATTTTATTATTAACGAAGTATTTCAAATTTTCGATAAGTTTTTCTAAACGTTTTTCTTCCGGAGTGTCTATACCATAATCTGTAATTGGAAAATGATCTTCGAATGTTTTAAACCCTAATGCTTTGGCATGATAAAAGATTGTAGGGTTTGCGGCCAACAGGAAAGGATGTCCTTGGACAAACGCTCTATAGATTTTTTCAGTTAAAAATTCACTGTTATTGTTTTCATCGCCGGGGTGACCCTCTGATATAACACTAAGGCTTGTAGAAGAAAATACTTTAGGATCAATCCATGCAGAATCGTTAGTCCACGCGGTTCCGACGGGCACTTCGCCTGTTCCATATGTTTTCGACGAGTCGTAAAGATCGTCGATTTTACGTCCGGCGAAGTTTATAAAATCAAAATACTCATCCGGCGAAGAGAAGTATTGTAGACAATTGGTCTGCTGTGCTTCTGTCCATGGAGGGAAAAAACTCCAGTCTGCATGTTTCAATAAATCTTGTTTGTACAGTTTATACAGCAGTCCTATTCTGTTAGGCCTATCAGGAACGCCCCCTAAGAATAAAAACTTATTGGTATTAGAATTATAGGCATTTACTGATCTATCTTTATAGCTGAGCCAAACTGTATGCAAATAAAAATTGAAAGGAATAGTTTCACAATCCACTTTGTTTTTATGGCTCATGCCCGAAACTAATGTAATCTCAATACCTATTGATCTAGCGTAATCTATAATATTATTATGCACGGTATTCCATACATCATTATTTTTGTAAAGAAATCCGTCAACTAACAATAGCCCAATCACTGTTGTATACCCTTGCGCTGACGCCGAGTATATATCCCCTGTAATCTTATTAAAAGATTCTTGATCAGTAAGTCGAAAGTATTCAAAGTTAATAATTTTAGACTTCATAGTGCTTAAACAGTCCTAATCTATTGACACTAGTTCCACGACTATACTCTGGATATGTATTTGTATGGTCTAATCCAAATAAAACGGTTTTTGACGGAACGATGTTAAGTTTGTCGCATAATATTTTTTGTTGATTAACATACTTGTCATAGATATAATCTGAGCTATATTTTTTAATTATTTCTAACCCTAACTTTGCCCCTAGCCGATTGTTGTAATTTATCTTGTGATAAACAAACATAGAATCATCGTCGTCTATGCGTGTCAATCTCATACCTATTCTAGCATGTGCCACAGGAAAAGTTTTGCTTAAACTGAAAACAATATCAGTGATGCAGGTAGCTGTTAGGTCGATAGTTATTCCGGAACATGTTCCAAAATATGCGCAATCAATTAAAACAGGAATTTTCAAAAGATCACATTGATCAATTAGCCATTTCATGCTATCATGTTCATTGCCTGTGTTTGAAAACGGCAGGCTTACAACTACTGCATCGTCAGAGTCAAGATTGGCATCCTCAATGAATTTCCAATCAGGCCAATTATTTCTCCAAGACAACTGATGATACATGTATTCACCCCTAAAACATCTAAAACGTCTGTGTTTATTTCTTATATAAAACATATCAAACGATTGACTAGTGCCGTTGGAGAATACCCCATGAGGGAATCTGTCTAAACCTAGAATTGTATTATTTTCCGTATTGGAAATCCATTTTGTATATTTTTCACAAAAATCATAAGTTATCGTTTCTTCCCAAAAACTGCTAGTAAGGTCAATAGACTTAATGTAATTTATAACTTCTACATCTTGTACAGCAAATGCTCCCCCATACGGAAGCTGCCTTTTATCATTTGGTGCTGTCATAATTAAATGCTTCGTTCCTAACTTTTATAAAAAAGTTTCTTCGAATTTCTAATGTATCGTTCATTGCCCCATGTTGAGATTGCGGATCAAAAATAATGGCTTGTCCGTCCTCGTTTTTAATCAGTTTGTTATTTACTATGGAGTACCCGTTGCTATCTAAAGGAACCAATATATTATAAAATGGGCACAACTTTCTGTCGTCTGAATCAGATTCATTATCATAGTGAATAGGAACTACAGAACATGGTTCTAATATATTTAATGCCAGACGTTCGAGGCCTTGCATCGATCTTGCATGACATATAAGATCTTTTGCGGCACTTTCCAATTCTTCGTGGAAGACATAATGCACATCATTGGTTTTATGAGGTACGATGATAACGCTGTACCAACGTATTGAAGTTCCAACATTTTTTTTGCCGACATCAACCTTAAAGGGTTCTAGATCGATTTTTTCAAATAATTCTTTAGCCAAAGAAACTAATTTTGGAATTTTCTCATGGTCAACATATTTGGATAATTCTAACATTTCTGGTCTCATAATGTACTTATCTATGCACTTAATGAACTAAGTAACATTATGACAGACTATGAAATTGCAGATTGGTTATTAAATGAAAGTAACTTTGGTTGGTTAGAATTAGACATAGAGTTTGATCTAGACGCATGGAAACAAGAAACTTCTGCAGCAAAATTTGTAGACCACAGAGGTGCCGATCATCCAGGCTGGAACAGCAGTTGCATACACGGGATAGATGTTGATAAAACAGGTGCTTGGACAAATTATGGATACGCTAAAGAAGAAGACGTTCCGTATGTGTGGACCAGCATAAGCAAACACACTCCTAGTATAAAAAAATTCTGGCAAGAGTTTCCCTATGAACGATACCGTAGGATTCGGTTCATGGAACTTGAATCAGGAGGAAGAATCAGTCCTCATAGTGATGCTCCTGGTAGACTTCCCGGCGAAAATAATTTAGATATGTTAGAGTTTGGGGTGCCAATCAATGTTGCAATTATTCATCCGGAAAACTGTATCATGACACTCGACGGGCACGGTATTGTTCCTTTCAAAGAAGGCAAGGCGTTTATTATCAACATTCGAAACGTACACAGTTTTGTCAATAATTCAAACGAACGAAGGATACATTTAATTGCTCATGGTATCCCTGGAAGGCGTAAAGATGAATTTGTAGAACTAATTGCAAGAAGTTACAGGAAACAATATGAATAATAAATTGCTTCAACCAGTTAAAATGAACATGTTAGAATTTAATCCTGGAATGAAAACTGATATTGCATTTTGCTTTGTTGACAATACACGCACATACCAAAGTGGCATCCGTGAATTTATGAAAAATCAAGCAGATGGCACGTTGGCAAACATTTATAAAAAAGGATGGACTGTTTATCAGTGGATCGATGAAGATGCACTATTACGTCATGCCTGTAGTAAAGGTCACAAATGGGCTGTGGTGTTTAGTACTGGCACGGAGTTTATTAATGGTTCCGCATTTTTTGATGCAGTGCAATCAATGATAAAAAATGATTTTTTTATTGCAGGACACATTTTAGATAGAAAGGAGGCGTACTACGAGTTGCATCACCAGTGCTATGTTGTCAACTTGAAAATATATCATGAATTAGGATGTCCCGAAGTAGGCGAACAAAAACTGGGGGCTACGCATACACAGATCGCTCCTATGCGTAGTGTCGACAACATACATGATGATTACACGCCGTTGGCAATATCCTGCGGATTTACAAAGAAATACTACGAACATAGATGTCATGGTTGGAATATCTTAAGCCTAGCATTAGATATCAATGCAGATATAAAAGTGTTCGGCGACGACATTCGTGATAACAAACGTCACTTCTACCCAGAAAGTCCTAAAGACTTTTATAAACAACTTAGCTGGGCCTACCATCGATTGAACTATTGCCACAATACATTTGTTCATACGAGTAATACAGAAACCGTACACTTACCTGTTAAGCAATACGATCAAATTGTAACGCCTGCCAGCGGAGCGTGGTTTACAGACTACGTTGCTGACAATGCAACTGTTGTTATGTATGACTATAATAAAGCATCGCTAGAATATTGGAAAGAACATGCACCTATAATTAAGAATGTGCGCTACAAATTTGTCTTATGCGACTTGTTAGGCAACGACAACTTAGCTGATCACATACTGCCTGCAATACCCAAAACGCTGGTGAACTTATCTAACATATTCAATTACGAAGGCACCGTATTTTTTTACAGTTTGACCTATAGAAAGTATAAAGAAACAGACCTTGTAAATAGAATTAAATCTATGTTGCCATCTGCAACTATAAATTTTAGTCTACGGTCGGATTTGTTTGATATTGTTCCCACATGGCATCTTTAATTAGTAAACGGCCATTGTCATGATTGTCGATAGCTTCAATAATCATATCAGCTACTAATTTATTATTTAAAGCACTGCCTAAATGATTTGCAGCCATGTTATCATTTAATGTGTTTCTACCAATTGAACTAAAACATTTTAAACTAGGGCGGATTTCTGTACCCGATTGCCATCGGTATATATAATTTATATTAGAAGGATACTGAGGGTTTTCTTGATCCCACTTATTCGCAACTCCAAAGCTCCACAAGTGAATAATTTTAGTTTTATTCTGTACTTTTGAAAGCACTTCTCTATCAAAGTGATAAAACGCCGCAATTGATTCACGTTGACTCTTTTCATGGTCGTACAAACGAGTAAAGTATTCGCGGCCAGCACGATATTCTTTATAATTTAACAAGTGTTTGTAATGTGTATCCTTCCAGTCACGTTTGTTTAACAACCACGATCCCAAGTTTCTTACGTTAGGATGATACAACCGGCTAAAATCTGTCCAACAAAATACACAAACATCGGGCAAGTTATTCTCATGAGGCGGAAACTGTTTGATAATAGTATCCCAATAACTACTGCCGCCTACTCCTAAGTTGACTACCTCGGCGTTATAATGATCTTTGATTAGTTTTAAATATGTGACATATTTGTAATACCAACTGTGTGGATTACTCAGCTCGTAAACAAAGCTATCTCCAAAAAATCCTATTCTCATATATACTCCGTAATTAATAACATAATGCGTGGCACATGGCCGATATTGGCGGCGCCGTGAATATCTGTTTCATTTTCAAATTGGAATACATCGCCAGCTGTGTAGCCTGTTATCATTTTGTCTTTGTAAATGAACACGTGGCCAGCACAAAAGTCTTGTAATGGCATCCAGTAACGATTGCAAGATTGATCGTAAGTGTGTGGATCCGCATGCATGGGCATATACTGCCCTGGCATAAGTTTGGTAAACCACCAATGAATATTTCCTGTGGTCCACGGTGGATAAATTTCTAAATTTAAATCTTTTTGTTCATAGACCCACCAATTAACAGCATTAAGGTCATAGCCTGCTATTTCGTATTTACGATATTCGGCAGACTCTACAGCAGTAGCAGCTGGCCAGTCACGTGGACGAGCTTGCCCTTCTAAGGTTAAGATCTTGTGTTCCCATAGAGGATCAATCCAGGAACTAAAATTTCCACAACTAATCATTCAACACGCGGCCCATTAGACACGAAGAATGCCGCAATCCATTTGTTTCCCTTAGTTAACGGCAGCGATTCGTGGATAGTTGACATATTAACTGCTTCATCGGGATAGTCGTATTCAAAATACATCATACCTCCCTTTTTTGGTTCTACTGTAATCCCTAACTCAGGCCATGTACAACGTCCTCCCTCGTAATCATCGTTGAACCAAAATATAGCAGTGGCTTTTCGATCGCCACCTTTACTATAGTAAGGCACGACTTTAGGATCATATGGGAAGTCATGATGTAGTCCAAAGTACTGCCCTACTTCATAAAAGTAAATATCGCCTGCTTCTACGTGACTTTCAGGGATACCTACAGTGTCGGCCAACAGAGACTTGAAGTATTGTCTGTCTGCCGGATCAGTATCCCAACTGATACTACGTTGTTCTACTTCTTCGGTTATTTGTCCGTAGGTTTGTTCGCGACTTTCTATTCCGGCATTAGGATTCATGGCATCCTTGTACTTGGCAATCATAGCGTCGCACACTTCTAATGGTATTACATCTGTGAACACGCCGATGCGTGGAAAGTCTAAGATAATTTTTTCTTTCATTAATAATGTTCCAAATGTTCTATGCCCAACTTAGTTCGAAACTCATCTGTGAACTTACAGTCCACACGTAATGCATATTCTTGTTCACCACTAGTATCACCGCCATGCCAGTCTTGATCATTCCAGAAGCCAGCATTACTGTTTATATAGTATTTGTTTTTGGTATCCGAATCCCAAATATAAAATCCACGTTTTGTTCTAAATCGTATATGTATAAATTCGTTGCGGTGATCAGTGTATGAGTTCTTCTCTAACACACCATTATTTGCATCTAAATCTCTGTGTTCAAATGCTAGTCCGTTGTGGTCACAGTGGAAAAATATCACACGACCTATTTGGCTTATAATATTCTGTTCTATTAAATTGTTTACCCATGCTACTACGCCCGGGAAATATTTGCTTTCTTCGGTTGGGATGCGTTCTGCTGTTCGATCATTCCAGTCTCCTTGCTCCCAAAGAAAGTAATAAATGTAAGGATCGCTTGCTCCCATAGACATCTTAAGATACCGTGTAAATAGGTTACGATTTTTAAAATCGCCTAAGTCTGTAAAATACATAGGATCGCCATGTATACGTATAGGATGGTCCGCAGGCAATGCTAGATATTCTTCTAAGGCTTTGTAGATTGGTTTCCAATTAATTACGTAGCTAGCGTCTCTCCAATCAAATCCCGGTTTCATCCAAGTGCCTTCTTTGGCATAATCTCTCGCCAAAGCAAATCCCTTACATATTTCAGGATGTAAATTTTTAAATCCTTCTATGTCTAAGTAAGGATCTAAATCTATATAAGGCTTTCCACCAATACCGCGTATCATGTACGTACTTAGCTGATAAGTATGTTCATGCAGACAGAATTCGAATACTATTATAATAATGTTCCCGGCAAGGGGCTATGCCGCAACAATTTAATTTATACAAGTTTGATAAACAAATCCAAAACTATATTCTGCCAACACTATCATAACGATTCCGATTATCACAAAGGACAAAATCAAGTTGTTGATCCTGTATTGATGGACGAGAAATGGTTGATAGAAGTAAACTACATTACACAAATGAGGAATGCGTTTCCAGATATGGTACCTCATATTACTAAGATAGATTTAGATTCTAAAAAAATCTACATGGAGATACAAGGTGTAGACTTTTGGCAGCAGACATTAGACAACAGTTGTACCTACGATGATATACTTCCTGATTGGCGTGAACAGATGTTAGATATATTCAAAGCACACAAAGCGTTGGGAATATATAAATATAGTCTACATCCCAGCAGTTATTTTGTAGTAAACGGACAACTTAAAAGTATCAATTATTTTTTTTGTTACAATGACTCAAGTGCTCCGATTAGCCTACGTAGTGTGATGAGTCATATTAGCGAAGACCGGCAAGCTGATTTATTTCCTAAAATGATTAGCATGGGCATTAACATTGACACGCCTACTCCGCACAAACAAATACAACAGTTAGCTTTTGAAAGTTTTAAAACAAACTTTCCAGCAGACTTCATGGAAGAAGCAAAACATATATATGAATAAATCCTACTGTGCTCTTCCGTTCAGAGAAACAATGATGGTACCTGGCGATGTACTGTTGTTGTGTTGCGCACATAATACAAATGTCATTATTAAAGAAAGTTTTGATAAAACTTTTAAAACTGGAAAGATACAAGAAATCAGAGAGTTAATTTTAGAATTATCAGAATTTATTGAGAATTATAAATCTACAAAAGAAATAACCACAAAACATATAATTAAATTTTATGATTTTATAGATCCGGGATTGTTTGATGAATAAACCTTATATTAAAATGTTTGATATCTATTATGGTACCAAATGTAACCTGGCATGTAGGCATTGCGACACTCGCAGCGATATTATTAGAACTACTGAAACCGATCCACATATCGATTCAATCCTCGAAGGCATTACATTAGCCAAAGAAAAGTTTGACATTGATCTTTACAGCTTTATTGGTGGAGAGCCGTTGTATTACCTAGATAAGATTGAAATCATATTAGCACACATCCGCGAAATAGATCCTGCTGCAAAGATACAGGTATCTACAAACGGTGCACTGCTATCTAAGAACCTAGATGCGGTCGCGTCACTTATGACAAATTACGAAACAAGCCTATTTGTCTGTAACCACTTTGCGGCATTTGATGAAAAGATGACCTCTAAGATAACCGCAAGTGTAAACACGTTAGTTGATATGCTACAGTTAACTAAAGATGATCCAAATGTATTCTTAACAAGACTATTAAGATTAGATAATCCTAGAAACGATCCATACCTAGATGCGTGGATACACGAACAAGGAGACTACTTCTTAGGTGACCAACCGATGGATAATTACTATCGCAATGACAAAATCTTTTTGCATTTTAGGCCTCAGACTGATTTTAAAATGCATCACTATATGCAGAACGGAAAACCCAAACCTTTCATGACCGGCAACTCTGCACTATCGTATAAGGACGGATGCAGTAGTCCGATGTGTAGTTTTATGATAGACAAGAAATTGTACAAGTGTTCTGCATTAGGGACCCTCGAAAGATTCTTAGAATACCACGAAAGCCAAGACGATCCGGACTGGCAAAAGTATCGCAACTACAAATATCTAGACCTTGAAAATTGCACAGATGAGGAAGTGATGCAGTTTCACACTACCAAGTATTGCTCTATCGATGAATGCGATATGTGCGGTACTAGTCATTTTAATAGAACAAGGGAAGATGTTATCCATGTACACCGTCGTTAAATGGGATGAAACTTTAGACTTAGGAGAGTTCTATAAAGAAGCGGCTGATCGCGGCTTTGTGAATAACGCCAGCCAAAAGTTGTTAGTTGATAGTCTGGCAAAAGAGAAAGAATGGTGCGTGTGGATTCTTTACTACAACCATAAGGCCGTAGGCTCAGTAGGCGCACATTCTTTCCCTGAGATGGGCCCCAATGCTTATCGTGTATTAGCACGTACCTGCACGTTTGGCACCGCAAGGCAGAACGGCGGACTTATTACATCTAAGAAACTAATTGCCGAACATCAAAACTTAACGGATCAGTTCCTATTGCCTGCTTGTATTAACTGGGCAAAAGGTGATCTATATGCTACTAGCAATGAAAGCCAGGTTGCAAGTCAGCGTCTTGTTCATAAACACTACTTTCCCACGCTGGCTAAACTTGGTATTGTAGAACATGTGTGCGAAATGAACTATCGCAACACTGATCAAACCGTCTGGCGTATATATCCAGACAAGTTTCTTGCTAATCTAGAATGTTACCCTAGATGGCTTTAATGGGGATGTTTCTAAACTTCTTTTTAAAGTTTGGATCCAACGTGAATTTTATGTTAGGCAACTGAGTATCTTTCTGTTTGTCAAACGCACACAATTTACAAACTTCAATAGACTTCTTTAAATCCTCTTCCACAAACTTTTTTACACGTTCGTAGCCGTCTAACGGATCACACGCTTTATACTTTTCTAAAATCTCTTGTGCTTCTGGTACATACTTCACTTGGTGTTTTGCCTCGGGGTAGTTAGTTACAGCAGGGCAGTGATACATTATGCCGTGTTGTATGTTATATTCACTGTGCCATACGCATAATTCAAAACTCTTTTCCTGATCGCCACCCATATGAAAATGCACAGTACCGTTTTCCACATGATGATGGTATGGTTGAAAGAAGTGTATAAAATGTTCATATCTTAAAATGCGTTTGTCGTTAACATAGTATGATGTTGATCTATTCTGTTTGTTAGGAATGTATTCTTCTTCAACTACTCGTAACTTATCAGCCCATGGCTCAAGTACTGTTATTACATCTTTCTTTAATTTTTGATATTCGTCTTCACTGTCATAGTGACACGACACTCGAAGATGTGCATTTCCGTCACTCATAATAAGACGTGCTAGATCTTTGCGTTTGATTAGTTTAGATCCGTTTGTTGGAATTTCAATATGTGCGTTGGGCCATAGTCTTCTCATGTTCAGAAACCATTCGTCTAAGTTTGGGTGCAAGAACATTTCGCCGCCGGCAAATGCAATCTCGTCCGTGTCCAAGTATTCGGCCCACTTTTCCCAACGATGAGCATTTTCTTCCCAATCAAAGTTTCCAGTGAAATCATAACAGGCCAGTCCGCCACAGTGGCTACAGGTCATGTTACATAAATTGTTTACTACTACAGACAGATATGTGTCTAATTTAATTTTATTCATATTTTACTTTGGAATCATCTAGATTCGGGAAGGCCTGTTTCAGCTGCGTGTACACGAACGGTGTCAGTTTCCAACGGAATTCCATTTGTCTTACCTTGGGATTTGTCATCCAGAAGTCCACAGCACTAATAATTTCTTCAAACTTTAAATTATAGTCGCTGACAAAGTCTGTTGGTTTATTAGGATCAGGGTCTTGACCATCTATAAAACTCAAATCCAAATGTAACATATCTATACCGTTGGGGTTGATACTAACAAGTCTGCATGCTTCAGCCAGCTCTTGTTTGTCTCGTACATAATCTGTATGGATAAGTTCGGGATACATTCTACTTACACTTCCCATCACAATCATTTTACTTACCTTGTCTTTAAGAGCATTGACTAATTTGGTTTGTTGTTTATCTCTATAGGCATTATTTACAAATAGGAAACACCCACTCGCCTTCTCTACGACTTTATCAAAATCCTTATCAATATCATATCCGTTGCTGCGGCTGAGTCCGATGACTTCCCAACCGCCCAAGGTTTGAAAATGTTGGTATAAGGCTTTACCTATACCCCATGTGTGTCCAGTTATTACAACTTTCATGTGTTTGGAATTCCTGGTCTAAAACATACGCATGTGATTGACGGATTCTTTAACCATAGATCTATGGTTTGAGATATCAGTGTTGAATTATTATAACTTTCGCCTGTTAATTGTAATAACAATATGTCTGCTTTCTTTGCAGCACTGTTTGCGACTTCGAGTACACGTTCTTTAAGTTCACGCTTGTGCTGACTGTACACTGGCATTTCTGGATCTGGGTAATCGGATGCAATGCTGCCCATTACCACCATTTTAGAAACGCTGGCGTAAAGTTTGTTGAAGATATCTATTTGATGTCCGTTCATGTATGCGTTATTAATAAACAAGTCACAACCAACAGCAGACTCGATAATCACGTCTCCACGATTAAGTTCTACAACTTGATGATTTAATTTCTTAAAGTGTTCGGACAGAAACTTACCAATTCCGCGTGTTGTTCCGGTAATAACGATCTTCATGGTTACCATATATTAAAAATGTATTTTGGCGCGAGGCCGCAATTGGTGCCGGCATGCCAGGCCTTGCGGCTAGACCATTTGTAAGCAGAACCTTGAGCTTGATTATATAAACATTGATCTTCGACGATAAAAACATGTCCAAACTGAGGCTGGGTCATATGGACGTGATATCGGATAGTATCCGGAAGCGGTTCATTGTCTTGTACATCCCAATGAATTGGAGCAAAGTATCCGGGATGTATTCTACTCACCCATGCACTTGTAAAGTCGGGCATACCTGACCATTCAACAAATTGCTCAACTACGGTGTTATCAAAATGCACACCAGGATAAAACATATCCCACTGTACACTTCTACCATATCCGGCAGCAGCCCACATATCTGTTATTTCCTCCAGACCGGGAATGTTATCGCCTGCTTTGTGCTTAGGGCCAGTTTCAGGCTGTTGTATTTCTAAATGTTGTATCAGTTGTTGCCAATTTATAGGACAATTTCCAACATATTCGATCATCTCGGTCTACCTAAAAAATGAAACAGGTACTGGGGGTGTGTACCGCAATTAGTACCAGCATGATAATCTTTATAGTGATCCCATTGGTATATACTGTGCTGTTCTGTAAGATAAAAACATTCTTCTTTTAGAAGAAACACATTGCCGAAGTGCGGCTTATCAATAAAACAAACATATCGCACGAGCGGGCCACTCGCTAACCATTCTACTTCGTGGTCCTCTACATCCCAATGATACGGAGCGCATTGTCCTGGCATTACTTCACTGATGAACACTCGCAAAGGATCTGCCTTAACATAATCAGCAAACTTATCTTGAACACTTATATCGAAATGGTGCCCAGGATAATAATCCCACCACTCGATATTAGTTAAATCATAGTTGGCTTTTTTCCAAGTGCCTATAATTTCATGATAAGATCCCAACAATTCAGCATCATGTGCCCAGTTAGACTCCGAACGGTCAACTACAGACTTTACAGAATTATAATCACCAGTCCGTGGTATAATACTAGAAACAATGCTATCCCAGTCAATGAGATCTCTAGTTGTTCCAACAAATTTCGTCATAGATATATCCTAAAGATTGGCCACCCCATTTGACATGATAACACATAGACTTTTTGTACATTAGTTCTAAATTGTAGTGTGTATTGCTGCGCTCTGTTTCGTCTAATCTAAATCTAGCGGTTTCATGAACTATTGCATCCATGTACTTAGTTTCAATAAGCGGTCTCTCTATTGGTACGCAACCGTACCAATCGATAGTTTTCATTGTGCCGTTAGCATCTAGAAAATGACAGTGAGGATACATGGTTAGTTTGTATGTTCCTGAGGCATATAGGTCTAGCATAATATACCGAAGCTGCTCTTTCCATTCTACGTGTTCACCGTTATGCAACATCTCATTGAAGGTATATCCATGCCACTCAAAAAATATTTTCTTATTTTTATAATCGATATCTAATATATTAGGAACATAAGACTTCTCTCTAAACTTTATCAAATGATACAATTCGTTTTCAAAAAACCAGCTGCAAACATCTTCTGTGTAGAGTTGTCTGGTTTCGTATGTACGCTGGTACTTATTCTTCCAGTCATAATTGGCGCAGAAAGTTTTGCGATCTGCACTGATCAGAGGTTCGTAAGTTTGTTGTGCTAAACAACGTCGTCCGTCATCATCAAACTTAAAAAATGGTTGCCAGTCCTTGGTGTCAAACATCGTATTTTATATTAAAAATTGTACTAGGAAAATTCGATAATTCATCTACAACATTTTTTGCAACCTTAAAGGACACAAATGTGTCTTTGTAAATAAAATTGTCTAGCTCACCTATTTGATTCTTCCTATTAAGCCAGGGACTAATGATATTATCAAACTTATAACGATAGTCAAAAAGCTCACATGCTGGTGTGATTTCTACATCAATTAAGTCTGTGAAATGACTGTGCTTTAATGGTTCACGTACAACTAATTGTTGACGGTTAGTGCTGCCGTAATTGCTTGCAGTATGGATACTGTCTGCAAACATATACCGCCAGTAGCCGTCATTGGTCAACTTGTGCATTTTTTGTGCGTCGAGATCCATCAGGTATGATTGACAGCCTGATAAGTTTAAATGCCAACGGTTATCAATATCAGCGTGAGACATATAACTTTGGTTAGGCTCTAGAGTAATAATACGAGCTTCTCCGATCGTATAAGGAAGCGTCGCTAATATTTGTTCCCAAGGGGTTCCCTTAAACTCATCTTTAATTTTCCACTCATCATAGAAAAAGTCACCTGTTGGATAATTCAGAGCCGTGCGGCTATCTTTGACCGGATTTGTAATTAGTGCCTGCTCAATGAGATCTTTTGAACACTGCCATCTGGTTGTGTTTATCATGAAATATTTATGTGCTGCTTTAACTAGCTTAAATATAAAATGTTCAATATCTCGTTTGATCCAAAATGGAAAAATGTCGCCGTAGCCGTAAGTGGTGGTGCTGATAGTGCATTACTAGCGTATCTGGTTTGCAAGGCGGCCCATAATCATGACGCCACTATTCACATCATTAACCATGTGCGCTGTTGGAAGACAAAACCGTGGCAACAATATGATGCGGAACATGTGTATAACTGGTTGCTCCAAAAATTCTATCACACCAGATTCAAGCGACACACTAACTTTATTGCGCCGGAGCTAGAGTATAGTAATACAGGTCCAAACTTGACCGATGAATATGATAAAAAAGTAAGCGGTGATAACATTCAATCAAGAGCTTATGCAGAATTCATTTGTAAGAAATACAACATAGATGCATTTTATAATGGCGTAACACGTAATCCAAGACTAGCCGCATTTAATGGTATGCAGGAACGAGACATCGAACCCACAGACGATAACAAACACCTATTAGAAATGAAGCATTTGGGATTTATGGTTTACCATCCGTTCCGCTTTACAGACAAGTCAGAAATTGTAAAGATGTACAGGGCTTTAGACATTATGGATCTATTTGAAACCACCCGCAGTTGTGAAGGCACAATCGAAGGCATCGACTATACCACATACCAAACCGGCCAATATGTGCCTGTGTGTGGCGAATGTTTTTGGTGTAAGGAAAGAGAATGGGCACTAAACCAAGACTGATTGCTTTTGGGTGTTCTTACACACACGGACAATATCTTGCTGAAGAAAATCCTAGCGAGTTAGCATGGCCAAAACTACTAGGAACCTTATTAGAAAGAGATGTGATTAACAAAGGCAGTCCTGGTGCCAGTAATCTTGAAATATTGCATACTATACTTTCTTTCCCGTTTGTAAAGAGTGATCTAGTAGTTATAGGGTGGACACATGTTAATCGAGATTATATCTTTAACAAGGCTAAACATATTGCTATAGGGTCTTGGTCAGACCAACGTACACTAGAATCATGGATGCTTACTCATTCAGATTATGATTTATCAGTTAGATCTGGTCTATATATGCATCACGCAGAATTGTTTTTAGAGTCATTAAACATAAAACAATATCATTTTCAAGCACTTGCTGTCGCGGATATGGTTGATAAAATTGTTAATGCATTTACACAAACTAGGCCCGTGTACACTAATAAACTCAAATATCAAATAAGGAAAGCTATTATACCTAAAATAGATTTGGCACTGGACCACGGACATCCTGGAATTAAATCACATCGAAACGCTGCACAACAACTTTATAAGATTATAAATGCAAAGTAAAACATTCTGTATGCATCCGTTTACAGGGCTAGCGACTCGCGAAGACGGCGCAATAAAAATTTGCTGTCGCAGTCTTCCTATTGGTTTCATACAGGACCAGAGCTTAGAATATACTTGGAACAGCCAGCACATGCGCGAAGTACGAAAGCAGGTTCTTAATAATGAACGCCCGGCTGTTTGTAAACCTTGCTTTGACTTAGAGGATCAAGGAGTGGAAAGTCTACGACAGCGACATATAAACGGTGTTATTCCTGAAGCACGTATTAATTTATATCCCAATGCGTTAGATGCACTCGCAGACAATTTCACAATGCCGTTTGAATTTCCCACCATGGAAATCAAACTGAACAATCTATGCAACTTAAAGTGTCGTATGTGTAATCCGCTAGACAGCACCAACTGGAAAGATTGGGACAAAGTTGTTCCATTCTACAAAAAAGAAAACAACTATCTGGTAAGCACAGTGAGTCATCTTGTTAAGCAGCCAGGACAATACATAGGACCGTTTGATGACACTAATAAGTGGTGGGATAGTTTTGAAAAATTACTGCCGCATTTCAGACGTGTAGAATTTGCAGGAGGTGAACCCTTGATGGATCCTCAGCACTACAAGATATTGGATATGTTAAAGCCCTACGGCGACAACATAGAATTAAAATATGCCACTAATGGAACTACTCTTGGTATAAGCAAGGGTAGAACAATACACGACTATTGGCCACATTTTAGAAGCATTGCGGTTAATGTATCTATTGACGGTATTCACGATGTTTACAATTACATCCGTGGTAATGGTGATTTTAATACAGTGGAAGAAAACATCAAAGAAATAAAAAAGATATCAAACGTAAGTCGTGTTGTAGGTGCATTCACCGCACAGGCTGGCAACATGCTGCAAGCTGCAGAATGCATTGATTATTTTATCAACAAGATGGATATTGTATTCTACAGTCATCGCGTTAGCTATCCTAATTGTTTATCAGCACAGGTGTTGCCTAACGATTTGAAAGCATTAGCAATCACAAAGTTATTGTCTGTGAAATCACAAATAGATGATTGGGATGCAATTAAAAAAAATCCGCTGCTAGGCAAAGTTACACATCAACAAATACGAGACAATATTGCCTATCTTAAAGCAAAAGACCAGAATAATTTGTGGCGGGACTTTTTAGATTTTAATTTCGCTTTAGATTCCACTCGTGGTCAGAATTTGTTAAATGTTGTACCGGAATTCAAACCATATGTTTAAAATAACAAGTAGTTGGCCACATCAGGATCAACTTAAGGTTGAATGGAATCTTGGTAAAAGATGCAATTACGATTGCACATATTGTCCAAGCAGTATACACGACAACTTTAGTCCTCATACTGATATTAATATTTTAGAAGCAACTGTTGATAAGTTATGCGAGATAGGAAAACCGTTGCGTATTAGTTTAACAGGCGGTGAGCCCTGTGTCCATCCTGACATCCAAGACCTGTTTGATTATTTTAAACGCAAAAATATATTTTGGGTGAGCCTAACAACTAACGGAACTCGACCGGCTCAATGGTATCTACAAAATGAAATTTATTTCAATCATCTAGTGTTTAGCCTGCATTTCGAATACGATTGGCCACGTGTAGTAAGAACAATAAACGAATTCTATGACGATACACAAACAGACTTTTTTGTAAATGTAATGGCTCATCATGATCACATGCACAATGTACGTAAGGTAGTTAAAGAATTTCGAGAGAAGGGAATAAGATTTGCTGTACGTAGAATAAGGTGGACTGAAGGTGATCATAATGTCTTTGACGACATGCGTTATGATGGTAAAGATTTAGAATGGATTATTTCCCAAGATGCGACAGCAAAGCCTAACTGTAGAATAGACAATTTAGAAATAATCCACGCTAATGATATTATAAAATTGCATAAAAATAACTTTAAAGGTTGGTCGTGTAATGCTGGAATTGAAAGTCTCATGATTAACTGGGACGGCGAAGTACATCGTGCTACCTGTCGTGTTGGCGGTAGTTTGGGTAATATCTACAAAGGTACATTTACTATGCCTACAGAATCAATAGTATGTACCAGAGACTCATGCACTTGTGCAGCAGACATTCCTTTAACTAAGTATGATACAAACCACAGCAATTAAACTTAAACATCCAGAACCATTAATGGTTACCTGGGATATACTACGTAGATGCAATTTAGATTGCACCTACTGCGAAAGCACACGGCATGACAATCATAGTAAATTACCTAAGTTAAAAGAATTAATCCACACCTTTGATTTTGTAAAACAATATGCAGATTTATATAATAGCAAACGGGTTGAACAAACTATAACCAACATAGACTTCACAGGGGGCGAACCGACAATCAATCCAAACTTCTGGCCGTTACTTGATGTCATAAAAAACACAGGGGGATTTAGACTAAGTCTTACCACCAACGGAACATGGGGTCCTAAATTCACACAGCGTATTTTAGACCATTTTGATCATGCTACAATCAGTTGGCATGCTGAAGATAGGCTAAATGAACGCACCATAGAAAATATATTATCACTGCATTCATCTGGTTTAAGCATACAAGTAAACGTGATGCTGCATTCTGATTATTTTGATACAGCCATAACTATATGTGACATGCTCAAACAAAAAGGTATCAAAGTTAATCCTGTTCCAATTGGCGACGGAGTGCAGACACGTAAAGGATGGTTCATAGACTCAGACGGATCTAATAGACGTACCAGTCACGAATACTCGAAAAAACAACAAGATTGGTTTTATAGTTGGATGGATCAACCACGTAAGGCAACCGCAGCGTCCGAAGGCACAAATATAGGTAGAGCATGCTGCGGTGGTAGATGTACACAAGGCAAAGTAGATGGCGAGTGGCAGGAAGTCAAGCTGGTCAACAACTGGTTCAAAGATTGGTATTGCACGGTGAACTGGTATTTCTTACACATAGATCAATATAACGGCGATGTGTTCCATCATCAAACATGTCAGGCTCACCATACAGGAAGAGGGCCAATTGGTAATTTAAAAGACACCACTAGTATTTTAAATAACGTAGGGTTAATGTTGAGTCAAGAAACCATTCGACCCATAGTATGCCCTAATTTAAGATGCGGATGCGGAATGTGTGTGCCAAAGGCTAAAGAATTTTCTGACTTTAAAGAGTTATGGAAAAACACCACCATACTTAAACTAGCTGAATAGGTATTACTTTTTTATCTATTGTAGTTTCGCCAGCGCACACACACAATTCTTTGCCACATTTTACTGGAGAAATTTGGGGCATAAACTTATTAACAAAATTTTTATCATATATACTAAACTTTATCAAAGTGTTGTAAATAGGCTGCTGACAAGTTCCACGTATCGTGCCATCTTGGTATATTTCGAAATAGTCAACTCCGAGGTTACAACTCCATCCCTTAAATCTGTTTTTATCATTTAGAGAGAACCAGTTTTCTTCGATCAGTTTCTTTTCACCATTCTCTATCACCCATACTTCATTGTGTTCGTGATTAGGTAAACTATTCCACCAATCGAGGTTAGGCCAGCGTTTGATTGGATCTATGAAATACTCTTTCTCGGCATCATTATACATAACCTGTCCATCGATATGTACGACCTTAGAAATAACGGGCCAGGCCGAATTGCTAGTTTTCAATTCTTCTATGATATCCTGACATCTAGTAAAGTTCGATGGGTCCATTAATACGTTACCAACTACTTTTGTGTTTCTGGCATAGATTAAATCGCCTACGGATTTGATATGATCAACTTTACAAAACTCGTGATGCACTGATATTTCTATACTGTCAAAGTATTCAATATTTCTAGACCACCAATTAATACTACGACTTCCGTTAGTAGAGATTCTAATCACTGTGTTATAATTCTCTTTTAGATGCTTACATAGCACAGGCAAATCCTTCCATATGGTAGGTTCGCCGCCGAGTATATAAAATTCAAATTTAGTTTTTCCCTGCTGTTTATATGTGCTGATTAAATGATCCAAATTTTTTATTACCAAATTAACATCTGGCCAAGGGAAATCGCCTTCGTTGCTGCCTGGAAAGCAATAGTTACACTTATAGTTGCATAAGTTACCTATCATGTACTGGATGTATAGAGTTTCCGGAGATCTCGAATTGATAACCTGTGTAATCATATTAGGTGAGCCAGTTCTGGGAATATAGATTTAAAGTCTGTGCCACGTAGTTCTTCTAGCTTTTCAATATATTCTTTAAAGGCAGGTAATTGAGAGGTGTGATCTTCAGCGTCCATAAAGTCTAATACTGCTTGCCAGCGTTTCCATCCGTAAGGATTTTGCTTCCAAAAGTCCTCATCTTGTCTATAGTTAGAATGCAACCAATTAGCCAGTTCTGCGAAACTTCTCCGTACTTCTGCCTTATCTTCAGGAGGCAGTAATCTAATGCTTAAAAACGTTGGGATGTATAACAGGTGCATGTTAAAGATGCCACCACCTGCTTGTATTCCACCAACGGTGTTTTCTAAATTTATTTTCTTAAAGTTCTGTGTAATTTTCCACTTGGCAAAGTCAGCCAGATGTTTAATGTTTAATATCTGTATAGCAGTGGCAATGCTAACTTGTATGTTGTCGGGCGTGTTATCCAGCTTGTGAAGATTTCGCTCGATAGTATCCCAATCACTAGGATAGCGTATATACCAATTACGGTCTTCGACAGCATCAATGCTGAAACCCACTTTAACTTTTTTGAATTTCTTCCATAGTTCAATAATTTCGTCATCTACTAGTAGTCCATTTGTATTGTAACGTACAAGGATCTTGTCCGCGTACCCTTGTCTAATAATTTCTTCAAGGAACCACTTATGCTCGCGGATCATCAACGGTTCGCCGCCAGCAAAGTACACCTGCTTTAGGTTAGGAATCTGTGCATACATCTCTTTCCAAAAATCTGGATTCTCATGCCACTTATTATTAAAATCTTTCCTATCCCATGACATCTGTTCTTTAAGTTCCTTTGCCTGAAACAACGGGTATATCTTTTTATGGTCCGCTACCCACTGGCTGCTATCATGCGGACTACACATGACGCACTTGAGATTACAAGTATGGCCTAGTCGTAAATCCAAGTAAACTAATTTTTCAGGAACTGTGCCATCTTCTTTAGTTTGCTCGATAAGGTCTTCAACATCGATGCCATCTTCCATCCAAGAACCTGTTTCCCAAATACGTTTGCTAGCTACGCCCTTTGATTCCTCGGCAATGCACTTGCTACAGCTCGCTGGAATCTTTCCTTCTAGCATTGTTAAACGAACATCCTTCATATACTCATTGTTCCAGGCACTCATAGGGGTTTCACGGCCAAAGTTTGCTGGCTGACCTTTTTCATTTTTAACGAGACCAACTGTATGATTTTCTCCTGCACCGCTGGCATTGGCTGAACAACACAGCCTCATATCTCCATTTGGTCGTGTGGCAAAATGTATCCATGGTAGTATACAAAACGTCTTGCTACCCGACACTGCTTCAATTTTTTCCTGCCACTGTTTAATCTTATTACTCATATATTCTCAATTAAATTGTTCATTGAATCGATCTATTTCGCCACACTGTTTTGAACATTCTTTTAACGGATTACATTCCCACGTGCTTTCAATTGCCGTGAAAACATTTTGTTCAAATAGTTCCTCTAACGTATTCTGATACAAACTTAGTCTAGTTCCTATCTTATCCATGTAATCAATGCGATTAGGATTACTAGGAGATTGCCATTCATTATCTAACCAGCAGCAAGGACTTACGATGCCCGTTGCACTTATATATAGACTTCTTTCCTTTTTTACTTTACAATTTATTGTTGCCGATTTTTTGGTTACTGGTATTTGTTTACTTCTATCGGTAGGATACAAAATATGTATAGTCTGTCCTTCTTTGTTCAAAACATTAAGATGCTTGTCTCTAAATCTAGCAGTATTCTTTGACACAAACTTTTCAAACCCCATGGCCTCACTGAGCTCCCTACAAAGCTCAACCTGATGTTTGTTATGTTCAAACACCAACATGTCCCAAGTGGCATGTCCCCCAGCTGTGATAAAATTTTTGGCATTATCTATTATTTTTACCCAGTCCGTGCCTATACGATACAGACTGTGAGTATCTCTCAGTCCATCAATACCAAATCGCACATGAACTCTTGCTTCGGCGAGTTTTTCCCAGAACTGCGAATTTCTCGCAGAACCGTTTGTATTCATGCCTAATGTAATGTCAGGATTGACTTCTCGAATATATTCAAAGATCTTTAAAGTGTCCCTGGCAATGATAGGATCTCCCAAGTTGCCGCACATGAACAATCTATCTAACTGTCTTATAAACTCAACTGAAAACCATTCTTTAAACTGATCTAGAGTAATTTCCATAACCGTCATGAAAGGATTATCGATACCACCTTGGATATTGCGGGCGCACATAGGACAACTAGCTTGGCATCTACTAGTAATTTCTAAATGAACTGTTCTAATATCTGTTAATGTATACACTATTTCTTACCTATGATCATATATCGTGTATACAAAGGAAGTTCCAATGATCCGGCCCATATTACATCAACGCCGCACTGTGTTTGAAATTCCTCCAGTGACTGCGCGGTACGAACATGCTCTGGAATGCTATAGTTATTGCTTTGTAAAACAAATAGACTGTTTTGCGGCATACCCGACAGCCATAAATCATACTGCTCTTGTGTGATATGTTCACAACTGGTATTGATGATAACATCGGCATCGCTGCGAATAGCACACATGTCTGCGGTGACTGCACGAAACTTTCCCACCATCTCTTCTATCTTGTTCATGTTCACAGCAATAGGTTCGCATGCAGGATCTACATCAACGCTGCGAATATTCTTTACAGGAACATCACTTTGAAACAGCATGCTGGCCAATACTCCTACCCATCCGCCGTGTATGTCTATGGTAACAAATTTGTTCACGTGATGTCTTAAATTTTGAATCAACCACTCTTTGCTTTTTAATTGGCCGCTCCAGAATGCGTCCATGGTTCGCATAGGATCGGGGCTCTGTCGTATGGCCTGCATCCAGTGGTGTAGATGTTCGGTGTCTATTTGCATTTTGGTATTTTTGAATCTGCAGAACTCACGCAGCTAGGAGTAATGCATTGAGTTGGTTCATTGAATAATGTGAAACCTTCTTCAAGATTTCCTAGTACTATGTCATGACAGCTGTATGATCGTTTTACTTCATTACCTCTGATTATAACACTTTGATATCCACTGTTACAACTCCAACCTTGGAATTTGTTGAATCCAAATGAGTTAAAGCGTTCTGCCTGATCAAATAAATGTTCAGTGCCATCTTGTTCATACAGAGCTATCTGATAAATTTCTTCTCCTTGTGCCTTCTGCACGAATCCTGTCTGCATGGCCTGAATCATTTCATCAGTGTAGCCACTGACAACATGACTTGCAGTGGGATCACTCTGTGGTTTCAACGTGACGTTTATACCTCGTTGGTTTAACCTCTCACAGCGATCATACAGTTCCCAAAACTGCTCAGGAACCATTACTTGATTCACTGTAACATGCACCAGTTCATACATCAACTGAAGACACTTATCTCCGAACTCTTGTTCCTTGGCAAACTCAGCATGGAATGATGCGGTAATACTCCGACGTTGCAGCATGTCTGTGTTTGAACACCAGGTATTCCACCATTTGGATCCCGGTGAAAGATTAGTGGTCATGTGTATGCTTTGGTATGGAGACACTGTGTCCTGTTGTAGGTGCTTGACCAAATCATTTAAATGTTTATAGGCCGTGGGTTCCCCTCCACTGAAACTCCAATGGAATTGATCAAAGCCATTCAGTTTGGCCTGGCGTTTGATTTCGTCGATGGTCGAGGTGTAGGTTTCTAAACTCTGATGATCGATTCGATCTGATCTAGCATAGGGCCAGCAGTAGGAACAGTTGTAGTTACAGAATCTGCCCAGGATCCAACTCACAGAAAACAGTGGACGCTGTAACATTGTTCGTTGTCCAAACCTGATTATGTCTTGAAACGGTATTTTTCGAAAGTCCTTCATAGATCCTTGATTGCGTCTTTGAACAACATAGGATTGAATGACGGATAATATTTTAATAATTTGTCTAATGACGGTTTACGTCTTAGAGAACTGCCCTGCTTTCCAGGAATACTATTCCATGTTACATTTTTATTTTTATGTCTAGCAATAGTTGACGCCGCTGATAAGATTGTTATTTCTTCTTCGCTGCCAACGTTTATAATCTCTTTTGATGCTTTGTCATATATGTTGATAACTGCGTCTACTGCATCCTCGACTCTACAAAACGATCGTGTTTCGTCGCCGCCAACCAGTGTATAATCATTGCAGTCTATTTTGTCTAATATGTCTCGAACAAAGTGCCCGCTACCAGAATCTTTTCCAAACACATTGAAAAATCGAATAATTAAAAAATTTATAGTGCTGTTCATTAGATAATTTTCTGCTAATACCTTTCCTAATCTATAACTCCATCTAGGATTATGAATGTTATGAATAGTAATGTTATTGCTTTCAGTCGTTGGAAATTCGTCGGTGCCCGCTACCACTTCACTGCTACTGGCATATATCAATTTACTATGCACATTTTTACGCATGAACTCAAATACTGCTAGATCACAAATTACATTGTTATCTATAAGTTGATTTGGGATGTCATAAAAATACTTGGTCCCGTTTATCGCACCCATATGGAAAACATAATCAAAATCATTTTCAACTGATTCTAAGTAATCTATGAGATTCTGTTGTATAAATTTACAGCTGGGTTTATAGTTCGGATACCTAAAATTATTATCCACTCCTATCACCTCAAATATTGGAGATAGTTGAACACATAATTCTCTTCCAATAAGCCCCGCGGCGCCAGTAATTAAAACTTTTTTTGCCATTCTTTGTTAAGTTCTCTTATATTTTTAAACCAATCGTTATCTATTGCGTGATTATCTAAGGAATCTATTATGAAGTTGAGATCTTTAGGCAAGCATTTTCCGCCAAACCCTCTAGTACCATCATGTCCTGGAACTTCCATATATGTTTGATCATGCTCTATCTGAAAGTATAGTTTTTTAACCTGTTCGTAATCTGCGCCAACTTTTTGAGACAGGTCATAAAATAAATTAGCAAATGCTATTCTCATCACAGCAAAGTTATTAGAAAACATCTTTACTAGTTCAGCTTCTGCTGTAGAACATTGTTTAATTTTTTCATCCAATAACCATTGAGGAATAACAACATTGTTATGGCCAACTATCAATGGTCGATGGAAACAATCTTCCGACCAAAATCGCTCTCTTAAAAATTCAGGTATATATAGAACTTGTATTTTTAACTGTTGCTCTATTTCATCGCAGGTACCGATTGGTAAAGTACTGCGTATAATTATTTGTGTTTTGGGATTTTGTCTAATAAGGAATCGTATTTCGTCAATTAAAATTGTCACGTCCTCGTGTGTCGGGGTAGGGATACAAACAAAAATATATTCTGAGTTTTTTAAATTTGTTTTGGATGTGTTTAATATTGGATCATGAATTACGATTGGTCGATTTTTCAGCAAACTTAGATGAGTGGCTTTACCAACGTAGCCGTATCCTAAAATTCCAAACTTAGTAGATTCTGATGTCATAGTTGTCTCTTGTTATGTTATATATGCATTTAGAGGTTCTACAACTTGGGTTTTGAATAAAATTTATTTGCATTATTACTATAAGAGAGTATATACTACAAGTGTGGTCGTGAGCAAATTGGCAAAGCTCCCGCTGGACCCATAGTCCAGAATGGGGACGGGGCGCTGACGTAGTTCGTAGCCTTTGTAGGTTCGAAACCTACCGACCACACCATTGACTGGAATAAGTATATTCACATAACGATAAGGATACAGATATGTCAAACACAGTAGAACAACTCAAAGCAGCACTAGATACATTTCTCTCAGAGGATGCTAAATTCGCAGCTGGCAACAATGCTGCAGGAACCCGTGCTCGTAAAGCTCTGCAAGAAGTAGGCAAGTTGGTCAAAGCACGTCGCACAGAAATCACTGATGAAAAAAATGCCCGCAAAGAAGCAAAGTCAGCATAATCAGGACACCGTCTTAGTTGGCAGTGATGCGGCTGGCACCAATGGTTGGTATGGTGCTGTGCCAAATTGGTCTTCCTATAATATAGATACCAGCATGGGCACAGATACCATCACCCTCGATTCCAGTATGTTCACCACAGGCAGTATTACCGCCCCATATACCTATACAACAAGTGGCACCAGTGGCTACACCTTGTCCAGTAATCCCTCCACGATGCATATTGATGCAGACGGATTGACCATGAAAGAAGGTGCTGATATTGTTGTGGGTGGTAAGAGTCTAACCCAAGCCATAGAAAAGATTGAACAACGACTGGCCATACTGACAC
>Ga0247834_1002137_pt1 | contig 30922 bp, 48 predicted proteins | sample LaCruzMarch2015__8_FD_187118 | JGI IMG/M metagenome (GOLD analysis project Ga0247834, IMG submission 187118) | Freshwater microbial communities from meromictic Lake La Cruz, Castile-La Mancha, Spain - LaCruzMarch2015_12m | ecosystem: Environmental > Aquatic > Freshwater > Lake | place: Spain... | reverse complement strand
AGCCTGCAAAGAAATTGTGTCCCGGACATCAATTAAGATCCAAAACAAAAAATACGTCCCCGTAGAGGGATGGATGGCTATTACAACTGCTCACGGATGCAATCTATCTGCAACCGATGTAAGGCAAGTGGATGGTGGGATCTCTGCCAGAGGCATAGTAAGAAGAATTAGCGACGGGATCACACTAGGAGAGGCGGAAGGATTTGTTGGAGATGACGAAAAGACATGGGCAAATCGTCCACTATTTGCAAGGAGAGCAATGGCACAAACCAGGGCAATGAGTCGTGCTGCACGATCTGTATTTGCTCATGTGGTCGTATTGATGGACGCGGGATTTGAAACGACACCAGCCGAGGAGATGGGACACGAGATTGAAGTTAAAACGGTTGTATCGACTCCACAGACAGAGATAGTACAGCCAGTCAAGGCAGAACCTAAACCAGAATCTAAACAGACAGATGTTAAACAAACTTATAGCAAATTTAAAACTGCTATCAGCGAATCGTTAATTAAATTTGATATCAATAGATTCATTAAAGCAAATCAGACTTTTGAAAAATACATTGATAATTTGCCAGAGGATATTTTTGAGGAATACACATCCTACATGCAAATATGTATGACAACTCTCACCGAGCATATCCAGGATAAAAATATTAATCCATCCGAAAACCAAGAAAAGGATTTATGTAAATTGTTTGAGATGTGGAGACATGAGATTGTCAGAGTATGCCAGATTGCAAGATCAACACCAATAGATGAGAGTATTTTCTGATGGAGCTAAGAAATCAAATAATGAAAATATTAAATGGAAGATCCGAGTTAATATACCCGGATCTTAACATTGCAAAATTTTACCTTGACAAAAAAAATCATGAGTAAAAAACTTGTCCTTGCCGGTAGCCCATACTACCGGTTTAATTTTATGGGAGATTAAATTTTAATGGAAATCATAAGAGACATAAACCCAACCCCACGTTATCTAAGCCAACGGGACAATATAAACCCGTACACCAATAAACCTGATGCACATAATCAGTGCATGGTCGCCGTTTTTACAATGCTTGCAAATTGGTTAGGGGATAAATTACAAATTCCTGCATTATCAAATTATCAGGAAATCGAACATCTAAAAATAGTCGGGAGATCCGAAAAAGAAATTGAACAGCGTAGATATTCGAGCCTAAATCATGCCGATGCCGTGAATACGTTTTTGAAAAAACTTGGCGTATCCCAAAAACTTGTTAGGGGGGTATTCAACTATACCCAGGTAAAAAATATTTGCAAAGAAAAAAAATCCCCGGTTGAAGTTGGTTCCATGATAACAAAAGCGGGACATATAATCTTGTATATCGGAAATGGAGAATGGCATGATCCGTATGGCAAATGCTCTGAAAATACTTTGTCATACAGTGGAAACGGTTATACACCTGATGGAAGTTTTGTAAAATATACAGATAAATTTGTAAATGAACGTATTTTTAGAAATGTCGATTCTTTAGGAAATACTACTAAAATAAACGTACCACGAACCTGTTGGTATTACACTGGATTATAAATATAATCAAATAAAATTTTATTGGAGAATAAAAAATGAGGTTTAAACAAATCAAGGATTTAAAGGAGTTTGAGGTAAACAAAAAAGTGTCTTACATAAAAGACGGTTTTTCGTGGTATAAAAATGAAGATGGAATTTTATTTCAGGTAACCGATAACAAAGAAATTGAAAATCTAAACAAATCAGAATTTGAGTTAAAAAAATGAAAACACAAGAAACACTATCTGAAAAAGTAGTAGTAAAATTAACCCCATCCGTAAAGCGACAATTGACGATAGCAGCAAAGAAAGAAAAATTAAACATATCGTTGTTTGTAAGATCTCTGATTGAGTCAAAAATTGTAAAAGCTAAAAAGTAAATAAATATAAATGGGGAGAAATCCCCTTTTTTTGGAGTGTCAAAAATGGAAGAAAAAGGAATAAAAAAAGCTATTTATTTAGAAGTGCATAAAGAAATCATAAATAAAATAAATACTAAGCCTACTGAGTATATTACAGATAGGTTAATAAAGGCTATGTCATACATAGAATACTGTGGATTGAACGAAGATTTTTTCGAGTTTCAAGATGATCTGGAAAAGGAGCTGGGAAATAATGAGTGACCACTACGGAAGGGACGGAAACCCACACGAACCAATTAACGTTATTGAGTACTACAAATTAGGTTTTAACATCGGGAACGTAGTGAAATACATACTAAGAGCTGGGATAAAATACCCATCGATAGAAGGTAAAATTGAAGATTTGAAAAAAGCTATTTGGTATCTTGGCAGGGAAATAGATAACCTGGAAAAAGAAAAAAATAAAATTGAAGATATGTCACATGAGATACAATTTGACGACGTTTCAAAAGATAATGAATACGACGCTACACTAAGGCTAGAATAATGAATAACACAGTAGAACTAATCGGAGTCTATGGAGATGATGAGCTGATCGCATGTTCAGCATGGACAAGCACATCTAGAGAATTAACAGATGAAAAGAAAATACGTATTCCAGAATTATTAAATAAACTTTGGAAGCATGGACACGAAACCCCGTTTGAAAAAGGTGTAGTACATTTTTTGATAAATAAGGATATTGCGAGCCATATTCAAATATTGAAACACAGAATGTCTTCGGAAAATGCAGAGTCTGCGAGATACAAAGAGATAAAAGAGGACAAGTATTACATTCCTAAAGATTTATATGAAGTTTGGTTGACTGAGGATTTATATATTTTTGAAGATGAAAAACCATTTACCAAAGGAAATCAAAGTTGGGGGCATGTATTGGAAGAGTTTTCAGTTGAAACAAATAGATTGTATCATTTATCAATTAAAGATTTAGAAAATCAATTAGGAAGAAAAAGAGCTAAAGAAACAGCACGATATTTTAAAATGTATAACAGTCAAATTCAATCGGATTTAAGTTTCAATATGAGATCCTTTGCAAACTTTTTAAAATTACGAATGTCGGAACATGCACAGGTTGAGATACAAGAAATCGCAATTAAAATGCTAGACCTTGTAAGACAGACAGGTAAATTTGAACACACGTTAAAGGCATGGGGATATTAATGAAAAATATGATAAATAAATATTCAGAAAAGCGTGATACATATGACGAAGCCGTGAAATACGCACATGACTTAAATAAAGGAAATTCATATGAGTATTTTTACATAGTAGCTGAATCCAAGTATTACACTGGATCGAAAAACGCTAGGTTTTACGGAATGGAATTTGAAGAAATAAAAGATAATGGAGATATGACATGAGTTTGAAAGAGTTTATAGTATTTACAATTTTAATGAGTATTACAATTTTTTTTGCAATTACTGTAATTAAAACGACATTAAAAAAAGATAGGGATAATAAAAGAATTATAGAGCAAATTGACCCTGATTATGATAAGAAGGTTGGTCGATGAAATACATAATTTTATTATTATTATTTACATGTTCTACGATCCAAACAGGTATTACAAAACCTCCTGAGATACAAAATTTTATAGATGAATTAAAATTAAATCCAGAAATAAGGCAAATTGATAAAAAACGTATTATTTCTACTTTGGAAATATCATCCGAGTACAATTCCAAATGTTTTGATAAAAATATTTTGCTTGAAAAAGAGAATTTTTTCTTGAAAGAAAAAATACAGAATTTAGAGTTGGAAATTCAGACTTGGAGAACGATAAAAAATTCTTTTTGGATTATTTTAATATGTGGGATTTTAATTTTTATCGGTTTTACAGCTTGGAAATTTAGAAAATTATTAGGGAGTCCCATATGAGTAATTTATTTAAATACCTGGTCATCGTATTACTATTAATTATGGCATCCGACCATAATGTTTTAATTTGTAAGAATATAAAAAAAATTAAAAAGGAATTTAAAAATGAAATCTGAAAAAGAAAAAAAGAAATATTTTTATCCAAAATGGTCAAAAATGAAAACTATAAAAATCAATGATGAATTGCATGACAGAGTAAGCGAGTTTTGTAATACGAAGGGAATGAACATTTACAGATTTACAGAGGAAGCCTTAAAAATTCACTTATCGAAACAAAAATAGTAAATGGAAAAATCTATTTATGAAATTGCAAGGGATAGGATTAATTCCTATACCATAGAGCGTATTTTCCCCGGGGGAAAATGGAAAAAAGATGAGTATTGGATCACATCACCACTAAGAGCCGATTTAAGACCAAATTCTTTTCATATTTCTAAGGATGGTATGTATTACGACCATGCAACGAATGAGGGAGGGGATTTTATTGATCTTGTGTCACGTTCTAAAAATTTATCCAAGAAAGAATCTGCGGAATTGATAGCCAACGAAATACAGGTAACAATTTCAAAAAAGCCAAAAATAGAAAAAGGTAAACCCGTATTACCGATTCCTGAGAAAATATTAAATACGATAAAAACCCATGTTAACACTGATTTTTTCAAAAAAGAATTTGGAGAACCAAAAAGTTTTTTTTCTTATTCTCGAAATAATAAAAACGAATTTGTAGTTGTTAGATTCGAGAAAGATGGATCTAAACAAACTTTACCATTTTATTATTCTATTAAAAATAAATGGGAATCGGGAAGACCTTATCAGAATAATTTTCCCTTATTTGGATTAGATGAATTAGATAGAAATCCCAAGTTACCTGTTATAATTGTCGAAGGTGAAACGTGTGGAATAGTCGATGTTAAAGGGTATGTAGTTGTATCATGGTTAGGGGGTAGCCAATCGTATGACAAGACAGATTGGTCACCTTTAAAAAATAGAAACGTGATACTTTGGGCAGATCGTGACACAAAACCTAAACTAGAAAATCACGAACAGCCTGGAATGAAAGCTATGCTTGGCATAAAGGGAATTTTGGGAAATGGAAAGATTCTCGATGTTTACAAATTGTCAGACAGAAAAGACGGTTGGGATATTGCCGATGCGGAGAAAGAAAAATTAAATTTACTCGAAATAATAAATACTACACCTGAATTTAAGATTGAAAAAAGCGAAATACAAACCAAAAACATAGAAGAACCGTTTTTTAGATTTCTAGGTTATTCCGATGATTTACATTATTTTTTACTTACAAAGGAAAGAATAGTAGTAAGTATTAATAGATCAGGTTTTACAAGTTCAAAAATATTACAGCTTGCACCGTTGACTTTTTGGACGTTATACGATTTTGTCACACCGAACGGAAATATAAAAGTAACGCAGGCACAAGATTGGATCCAAACTAAGTCGCAAGAAATGGGACGTTTTGACAGCTTGAAAATTAGAGGTACAGGAGTTTGGAGAGATGATAATAAATTTGTATTAAATACCGGATCTTTCTTGGAATTCCCTAACGGAAAAAAACTAGAATACCACGAATTTAAAAGTAAATATTTTTATGTTTCAAGTAGTATCACATTTGATGAGTTAGGAGAAAAAGAATCTGATATAGCTGAGGGGATGCAATTAGAAGGTTTGTTCGATTCTCAAAAATGGGTTTCAAAAAAATCGGGTTTAGCCTGTCTTGGATGGTCACTAATTGCACCGATGGCAGGGGCATTGACTTGGCGACCTCATATATGGATAGAGGGAAAAAAGGGAACTGGCAAGTCATACGTTTTAGAAAATCTTATGGAAAGATTATTAGGAAGTTTTGTCTTTAAGGGTTCAGGGGGGTCAACAGAATCCGCCGTAAGACGTTCGGTTCGAAATACAGCTTTACCAATTATATTGGATGAAATGAAAATCACTGTCAAAAACGACGAAAATAAAATATATGAAAAATTAAATTTAGCCCGTGATGCAAGTTCGGATATTTCAGCCATCCGGGCCGTGACAGCAAGAGACGGGGGAGTCGATCTTTTTGTAGTACGCTCTATGTTTTGTTTCTCATCCGATCAACCTCCACAAATTGACCATGCTATTGATTCAAGAATATTGAGAGCTGAATTAAAATCAGTACCGAATGAAGAACTGGCAGAATTTACAAAGAACAAAAAAAAAGATTCTAAGATTTGGATTTCTTGCTTAAAAAACCCTGAAAAATATAGAAAAAGAATGTTCAACAGAATTGAACGTATTACAAAAGACATTCAATTTCTATCGGATTATTTTTTAAGTATCACAGGGAACCAAAGGGAGTCGGACAATTGGAGTCCTATAATTGCCTCAATATGGCACCTTACCAACGATAATGAGTTACAGGGAACGAGGGAAGGAGAAGTATTTTTAAAAAAATGGGAATCATATTTAAGCGAAGAAAAAGAAAGTTTAAATCCCGATGAGGATTCTGTTATTGAGAATATTTTAGGATATTCGATAGGTCTCGAAATGGGAAAAAAATTGACTGTCTCCGAAATACTTACAAATTATGAGCATGATTCGATTGAGAGAAAAGAGTTGGAAAGAAATGGTATAAAACTAAGCGAAAAAGAAAATATTGTAATGATTTGCAAAAAAAATCCGATGATTACAAAAATGCTAAATAACACCACATTTGAAAAAAACTACGATGCACAAATTAAGCGAAATGATTTTTGTACTACACCAAAGTCTTGTGTCCAGAGGAGAGTAGCTGGTCATAAGCAAAGTGTAAGACTTTTCGATTGGAATAGATTTAAGAAAAAATATATTGATGAGGATTGAACTTGGTAACGAAATACATTTCGGTAGCAAATAGGAGAATATTAAATGACTCATAAAGAATTTAATGAACATATTAAACTTATTGCGGAACTAAACAAAAAATTAGAAAATCATGTTACTTTTTATGAAGATAAAGGTCATATAAATTATGAAAATTATTTTAAAATAGAATTTGATTGGGTAATGTCTCGAATACAATTAAATGATATTGTTACTGATATAATTGCTAGTTATAAATATTTGGAGGATGCAATTGCCAAAACTGAAGCAGAAATCAAAAATAACACCAGTAAATAAACAATATTTAAAAGATTTAGATATAGGTTTTAGAGTTTTAAAAGTTTGTGATACACAGGAAGCAAATACAGACATAGAACATGAAAGATATTTATATACCGTATTTATGGCCTTAGAAATTAAATTTTCTTGTAAATATGAATATAAGGAATATATGGGAATTAGATATTTCGAGTGCAAAGATGACTGGATTGTTTTATTTTGTTGCATGGAAGAGAGTATTAATGACGACTTTGTGCAATTTGTGCTAGAAGCTAAGCCAAGACATTTTGTATTTAGATCAATTAGTTATGATTATGACAGGGCAATTGAGATACAAAAAAGAATATCAGAGCACACTAAAGTAAGATTAATTTATGGGGAATAAAATGGAATACGAAGAATTTCTAGAAACTAAAAAACATACAATAAATAATTATGGAATAGAACCTAATTTTATTCCTGCAAACATGAAAGATTTTCAAAAACATGTTTCGAATTATGCAATAAAAAAAGGAAGGTGTGCAGTCTTTATGGATACTGGATTAGGTAAGACATTAATACAATTGACGGTCGCAACAAATTACATAAGAGAATTTAATAAACCTGTTCTTATTATTACTCCCTTGGCAGTTGCTTTTCAATTTCTTAGGGAGTCGGAAAAGTTTGGTATTGATGATATTGAATATTCAAAAGATGGAAAATATAACAGTAAAATAGTTGTTACCAATTACGAAAGATTAGATAAATTCAATAGCAATGATTTTATTTGTGTATTACTAGATGAGTCTTCAATATTGAAAAATTTTGAAGGTTCAATAAAAGCTAGTATTACGAATTTTATGAAAAAAGTTAAGTATAGATTTTTATTTACCGCCACGCCTTCGCCTAATGATTTCGTAGAACTGGGAACATCTAGCGAAGCACTAGGGTATATGGGTTACATGGATATGATTTCTAAATTTTTTACTAATAGAGAAAAGACATTAAGATCGTCTAATATGTATCACTCTGAATTTACCTTAAAACCACATGCTTACGACTCCTTTTTTATGTGGGTTTCAAGTTGGTCCATATCTATGAGGATGCCAAGCGATTTAGGTTTTGTTGATAATGAATACATTCTACCGAAATTAATAGTAAATACTCATAAGATTAAAAATAAAAATAATATGATTATAGATAATCAAATTTTATTATTTAATAAAAACAGTGAAAATTTACATGAAATTAGACAGGAAAATAATCTAACGATAAATGAAAGAGCCGAGAAATCAATAGAGCTTTCTAAAAATTATGATAGTACAGTTTGTTGGGTAAATTTAAACAAAGAAGGAGACTTGATCGAAAAATTAGATAAAAGCTATATACAATTAAAAGGATCAATGAGCATAGAACAAAAGGAAGATATTTTAGTAAATTTTGCGAATAATAAAATAAAAAAAATTATAACAAAAGCTAGTATGACAGCCTTTGGATTAAATTGGCAGCATTGCAATCACACTATATATTTTCCCACTTACTCATACGAACAATATTACCAGGCTATAAGAAGGTTTTGGAGATTCGGTCAAAAAAACAATGTTATAGTTGATTTGGTTACATCAGATGGCCAAGAAAAGATAATCGAGGCAATAAAAACCAAAACAGAAAAAGCAATACAATTATTTAAAAAATTAAATTCAAGCGTAAATAATTACAAAAATAAAAACGAAGTATTTGACAAAAAAATATTATTACCAAATTTCTAGGAGAATAACAATGACTAAGGATCAATTAATAACAGAAAAATATGCAATTTATAACTCGGATTGTATGTATATATTACCAGAACTAAAAGACAAGTCTATTGACTTATCGGTATATAGTCCTCCATTCGCTGGGCTATATAATTATTCTAGTTCACCTAATGACTTTTCAAACAATGATTCTAAGGAAAAATTTTTAGATCAATATGAAATGCTTATAAAAGAAATATCTAGACTTACAAAAGATGGACGTATAACAGCCGTTCACTGTCAAGATATTATGAATTCAAAAACTGGGACGCTATGGGATTTTCCTCACGAAATAAAAAGGATACATGCTAAATATGATTTTGCTCATAGATGCACTGTTACTATTTGGAAAGAGCCGCTAAAAGTAAGGCTTAGAACTATGGTAAAAAGCCTTATGCACAAATTAATAATTGAAGATTCTACGGAAACTTTTCCAAGTATGCCTGATTATTTATTAATTTTCAAGAAAAATGGTGAATGTGCTACTAAAGTTACTCATGAATTTGGTTTACTTAATTATGCAGGGGAAAGACCTTTTTTAGAAAATCACATAGAAACTTATGGAGACTATAAAGAATTTAAAAAGAAATGGATTAATTTTAAAGGTGACCCCAGAGAAAATAAATTATCTCATGTAACTTGGCAAAGATACGCCTCTAGTGTTTGGGACGATATAAGAATAGATAATGTATTACCATTTAAAGAATCTAAAGATGAAGATGATGAAAAACACGTTCATCCCTTACAATTAGATGTTATTGATAGAGTTGTCGAATTGTATTCCAATCCTAACGAAGTAGTATTGACCCCGTTCATGGGAGTAGGAAGCGAAGTTTTTTCACCTGTAAGCTTTGGAAGAAAATCTATAGGTATTGAATTAAAAGAATCGTATTACAAGCAAGCTATTTTAAATTTAAGAGATGCAGAAAATAGATTTAAAAATAAAAATACTGAAGAGATTTTATTCACATGATACTCACAGGTCATGAAATACTAAGAAGATTTACAAAGGATATAAAAATCTACCCTCTCGATCCTAAGAAATTAAATCCTAATTTGTATAATTTAACTTTATTTAATAGCAAGTTTCAAAATCAAAAAACTATACAGGAGAGTAAATATTTTGAATAAACAGTATTACACGTTTGAAGTAAAAACAATTAATATAACAGAAAAACATGGTATTACAGTAATAAGATCAAATTGTAGAGAAGTACCATGTTCCTATGAATATGCACGTCAAAAAGCGGAAAGACAGAGAAAACTAATTAATATAATTGATGGATTAAGAAAATGATAGAAGAAGAAAATACAGAACAAGAATTAGAAATAAAAGAAGAAATTGAGCCTACCGAAGAAGAGCTGGATAAGTATTTCGAACAGTTAGCCGATAAATATTGGAAAAATAAATTATGAATTTTAACTATTTATTGGAATTCAATGAGATACTTAAAAAATGCAGGGAAATCTATAAAGGCAAAGAGTCGGACATAGGATCTTGGATTTATAGGCAGCCCAGGAATAATAGCCATGAAGACCTAAACAGAGTTGCCAGAGATTGCCTATGGCGAATTGAAAAAGGAATTAGTATTTCAAGGGAAGAAAAATGATTATAAGACCGTCGGCTGTTATTTTTGGCTTGGAAGGATCAAAAGAAATTATAGAAGAAAATATAATTATTCTTACAAAATTACATGAAGACGGTTTGATTGAAAAAAAGATTTTTGATAAAATGATTAAAATAATGGAATTGAAAAATGACCGAAAATGAAATACTGGCATACGCTAGAATGCAAGCTACAAAAATTGGTGGGAGATTATGGAGAAATCAGTCTGGGATGGCATGGCAGGGTGAAATACTAAATAAATCTAATAATATTTTATATTTAAGAAATCCTAGACCTTTAAAGTCTGGATTAACGAATGGAGCATCCGACCTTATAGGATTTTACCCATTGCGTATAACAGAGGATCATGTAGGTAAGACATTGGCTATTTTTTGGGCGAATGAGATAAAAACGAAAAATGATAAATTGAGCAAAGAGCAATTAAATTTTCTTTATTTTATTGCTGAGTCCGGTGGCGAAGCATGGGAAACAAAATTTGATGGAAGTAAAATTTTAGTCAGGAAATTTTAGATTTTTGTCCGATCGGTATGATAATATGGAATACATAAATGCTTAGAGAATACCAAACTGATATAATTCAAAGAATTAGAAACTCATTTACAGAGAACAAGAAAAGAGTCTGTGTCGTATTACCTACTGGGACAGGTAAGACGGTGATATTTGCTCAGATTGCAAAAATGACAGCCGAGAATAAAAAGCACGTTCTTATATTGACTCACAGAAGGGAAATACACCGTCAAACAATGATAAAATTGTATGATATTGGAATACATGCCGGGCAAATTACAACAAATTCTATAATGTCTTACAAGGAAAATGTCCAGTGTGGTATGGTCGGAACCGTTGTAAATAAACTAAATAAAATTAATAAACCCGATCTAATTATTATAGATGAATGTCATCATATACTTGGAAATACATGGCAGTCGATTGTAAATTATTATTCTGACGTTCCCAGAATCGGTTTCACAGCTACGCCTGAAAGACTCGATGGGAGAGGATTAGGGGAGAATAATCTTTTCGATAATTTAATAATTGGCATACAGACCAAAGAAGCGGTAAAGAATCAATTTCTATCCTATCCTATAATTTACAAACCTCCTGGAATACCTCAGAGCTTTAAAATAAAAAAAGGAGATTTCGATACAAAAGAACAAGAAACTATTCTTTCAGAAAAACATATAGTAGGAGATGTGATACAGCACTACAAAGAACATTTAGATGGTTTACCTGTAGTCTGTTTTTGTCCTACGGTTGAACATTCAAAACTTATGGCTGAACAATTTTCCAGTCAGGGATATAAATCCTATGCAGTCTATGGGAATATGGATGATAAGTTGAGAGATAAATACATTTTAGGCTTGTCCAATGGTGATACGCAAATACTAACCTCGTGCGACGTGATAAGCGAAGGTGTAGACGTTCCGATGTTAGCAGGTGCCATTTTATTAAGAAAAACACTTAGTTTAAGTCTTTATTTGCAACAAATTGGAAGGGCATTAAGACCTTATCCAGGTAAAAATAAAACTATTATTTTAGATCATGCCGGAAATAGCCTTATTCACGGTCACGTATTGCAAAATAGAGAATGGAGTTTGGACTCAAAAAAAAGAGATCCTAAAAAATCAAAACCCAGTATTACCGAATGTCCTAAATGTTACTCAGTATGGGAAGGGAAACCATCAAAGTGTTTGAATTGCAATTTTGATTTTACGGAAAAAATAATTGATAAAAAGAAAATTGATATAAAAATCATAGAGGGAAAACTAAGAGCCGATTTCCCTGATTTGGATTCTGATTTATTTGAAATTGCATTAAAAGCAATTTCAAGTGATACGAAAGAATTAAAACAAAAATTGCTATGGTCAACGGCTTATAAGTTAGCAAATAAAGAAAACGGGAAAACTGAATTGGATAAATTGAGAGAAATTTTAGGCTATAAAATCGGATGGACGGAAATTGTTTGGGCAAAGGTAAAAAATGGAAAATAAATTTGACGATTTATTTAAGATAATTAGAGAGCGTGAAGGATTCGAGAGATCACAAGAAATTGTTGAATCACTAGAATATTTATTTGATTTAGATAGATATGATAAGTCGATTCCATTTATAGATTATCAACAAAATATTATAAGATGGTATCATGAGACACTTAACAAAGCGTATGACAGGGAATACTTATTAGTATTTGGTATAAGTTTTTCAGTTGCTATAAATTTATTTTTTATAGGATTAAATATTTGGAGAATATTAAAATGAAGAAAATAAAAATCAATGATACGAATGAAATACGCATCGAAAAGGCAGAGTATAAAGGATATGAGTTCATAGGTATCCGAAAATGGTACACAAAAGACGGTTCAGAATGGTTTCCTAGCAAAGATGGAATTTCCATAAAACCAGAGCTATGGAATGAGTTTGTAAGACAGATAAGCGAGATACAGTTATGAAAATTAAATTCATAGAAGATTTTCATGGAGAAAGAAAAAACGCTATCGGATCAAGTGACGTTTCTACAATTGCAGGTTTAAATGTGAAATACGGTCAAACACCTTTAAAGCTATGGGAAGAAAAAAAAGGTATCTCAGAGCCATTTCAAGGAAACGAAGCTACATATTGGGGACATAGGCACGAATTGAACATTTTACATAAATATATAAAAAATCTATGTAACGAGGAAATAGCTGATAAATGGTTAGTGAAACGTCTTACAGGTAAGAATAAATTTAATGCCGATGGATATGAGTTTTATTCAAATACAAAAGCAGAATTTGAAGATTTTTTCGATATAAAAAATATTGCTCATGCTGATTTGCTTATAAAGTTACCTTGCAATAAATACCATATTCAGGAAGCAAAATCTTTAAAATTATACTCTTCTAAGAGAGATGAAAATAATGAGTATGGTTATTCTAATAGTGATACAAGTTTAAATGGATTGCCATTGTCTGTATATTTGCAGACTCAATTTCAATTGGCAGTATATTCTAAGTGTTACGGAATACAAAAAAATAATATTTCTCTCGGTGTGTCATGCCTTATTGATACCTCTGATTACAGAGAATATATTTCTAATAAAGAATCGTATGACATAAATACAGTAGAAAGCATTACCGAAATGGTAAATAGATTTAAGGTTAATTTATCAGAAAATATACCTCCCCAGCCTTTAACATGGGAAGATATACAAAGGTTATACCCAAAAACTATTGAAAATGCAGTCGTATTACAAAAAAGCTATTCAATTAAAAATGATATTTCACTTGAAACAATTTTAAAAAAAAGGGAAGAACTTAGTAAACAAGCAAGCGAAATTGAAAAAGAATTGAATGACATACAAAATTCAATCGGTCTCCTTCTGGGAGAAAATTCAAGGATTCAAACACCAGAGGGAGACGTATTAGTTACATGTTCAGAATCGGAAAGGAAATCTTTAAGTTTAAAAACTTTGGAAGAAAAAGCCCCTGAGATTTACAAACAAATAATTGAAAATAATTTAGTAAATGTATCAAAATTTAAAAGACTATATTACAGGAGAATAAAATAAAATGGAAGAAAAAAAACTACAAACAATTGAACAGATGATCATAGAGAAATCCGATAAACTTAGAGAAATTGCCGTCGAATCTGTAAGACAGAATTTTGACCAATGGACAAAAAGGGCAATTATAGAAGTATCACAAAACAAAGAACTGAGGGAATTTATACAATCTAATCAAGATACAAAAAATCAATTCTTTGTAAAACTATCTAAAGCAGCTCAAATTGGTTTACAAATTGGAGGGACAAGACCTCATGTTTATTTTATAAATCATAAAGGTTCATTAAGGATGCTGAAATACAGGTTGAGGAAGTTGTCGAACAAGGCGAGGAAAATAATACTAAGAAATTATTTTAGTAAAATTTTCGTGATACTTCTTTAAGTCTTTTTTGTGCGTCGAGGGAAAAAAATTTATTTATATTTTTTAACTCGGCGTATTTCATTACAGAGCTAGAAAAAAATTTAGTTGGTTTAATTGTAATATCGTCTTTTGAAACATTTCTTATTTTTGTAAGTTTTTTATTTTTTGCGTATCTCATGTAAATGCCATAAGGTCTATTTAGTTTACCTTTTGGTTTACCTAGAAAAAAATTTCTAGGTTTAGTTTTATCCCATTGAAAATTTCCTAATTGGTTTTGTCTGTATTGTTTTTTTACAACCTTTTTAAAAACGTTATTTCTTGCAAATAAAGTAGGTATAGATTTTTTATTTTCCGTTTCACCGTCTTCCTGTTTATATAGATATGGGCTTGTCGTTACCACTCTAGAAAACATACGCTTTGTATTACTACCAAGTGGTTGACGATCTTGTTTTATTGAATTTATGGTAAAATTTGTTCTTACTACAAATTTTCTTTTTACTGTTTTTTTGATTAGTTTTTCTGAGCCTTTTGCCTGATAATTTAATAAATTTCTAATCGATTCAGCATGAGCCTCTTTGTTTACGGCTTTTAAATAGGTTAAATATTTCTTATGGTCGAAAGTTGCTCTAATCATTCAGTCGGTATGACAGGTATAATTACATTCCCGTTATTATCCAAATCATATTCTTTGTATTCTGCATTTATATCCTGTAATTTATACAAGTCAATTTGCAAGTGATACATATATGATCTTTCTTGATAGTTTTCTTGTGATACTATTTCATCTACTAAAATTTCTTGATTATCTATGTTTATAAGTTTTATTAATTTATCCATATTATTTATCCTTATGCAATGTATGATCTTGCCCACATATATACATGAGCCGAGATACCTTGACCGTGAGTAGTTGAGCCTGTTCTAGGTGTTCCGTTTGTTCCGTCTGTTTTTGGATTATAACCAGCTACCCTTGTAGTATTCTCTTGCGTATTACCTGCACCTTGACCTAAATAATCCGTAGAACCGCCACCTTCAGCACCATTATGATAATGACCTTGAAATCTATCTCGAACACGTAAACCGTTTTGATGTCTTCCGATTGAATCGTTTGGAGATACAAAACTTCTACCTTTTACTTCGAATAACCTAGCACTTGTGGACGATCCTGTAATACGATAATTGTAAAATTCAACGGTTTGAGATCCAGCCGATGGTGTTCCTGTTACTGTTATAACCCTTGTCGCTGTGTTTATAGTTGTTATGGGAAATTCTACACTGTTTACTGTGATACTTCTATAATTTGTATAACCACCATGAACAAGAACATCCTCTGCTAAACTTGCAAGTATTGCGTCCGAGCTTGTAGAAGTTGGCATTGTAATATTTGAACCTGCTACGGTTGCTGTCCAAGAATATACTTCGCTACCTGTCCCATCTAGGTATTTCAATTTCAATGCTCTGAGATACGGAACCAATAACGGATAATTTGCAGTTGTAATATCTGAGTTTATATTTATTTTACTCAAATTTATAGCTGGAAAAAAACTGTCGGGAGTTGCCAAAACAAAAGCACTCGGATTTTTATTTTCCTCTAGCCAAAAATACTCACCTATATTTTTTGAGTATTTTATAGAATTAAATTTTATAAGTTTCAATATTTGATAATCTGTTCCGGGAGCCTCTGCTACGCTTGCATCTAATTGTATTCCAATTAATTCATTTTGAACGTCATTCATGAAATTGGCACTTACTACAGTCCCCTGTGGATTACTAATTGGATCATAGTCAACAAATGTATTACTTACACTACCTGGTGAATTTGTTTTTCTCATTTTATTATACTCCCTCTCTCCCTACTTCCATAATTCCTGTCTGTCCTACGCCTACAATACCACTAATATAATTAAATTGTATGTTTACAAAAATTGGTTGGTGTGTTAATGGTGCGTATCGTTTCAATAAATCTTGTAATATTAAATATTCCTTAACACTGGAAACTGTTCCTATTACTTTGTATAAATACATAGGAAATGTCCCATCTTGATTTATCAATGGTATCCATGATGGGTAACTTTCCGTTTGCAATTGTCCTACCATACCCAAACCTATCATTGAGCTAGGATTTAAAGAATACTCTTCTAGCGTGATACTTGGAAATACTTTTTGTATTTGAGTCTGTATGTATGACTTAGACTGTCCGCCTGTTCCTATGTAATATGAATTTAATAAATTTCTTTTTTCGTTTATCGTAAGACTTAAATCATTTTCTAAACCAAAGGCATCAAAATAGTTTTGAATTAAATCGGTTGTCGTTAGTGTATTAGATTCATCTAATGTAAAATATCCATATTCATATACTCGATTTATAGAAGTTGCAATACCATTTATAAGTTTCCCAAATTCGCCTAAAATATTCCATGTAGAACCCTTAGGGAATAAACTTTTAAATAAATTCAAGACCATGTAAATGTTCCCGGTTTACTTAGTTCGCTGTCATCCAAAGTATAAGGAAATGTCTTACCTGCTGAAGTCAATACGATTCCTAATGATTTTGCACCTGCTAAAGTTGCTAAAGTGATACATTCGGATACTGAAATATTGTTTTTTGGCTCGGGATCATTCGGAAATAATAATGGTCTACGAGAAAAAAAATAATCGGTTATTTCACTTTGTATTGTAGCACGTAATGCAGGCGTATCTACCTGCAAATTTGAAACCGCTACGTTTATAGTAATTTCAGTAAATGCAGCCGTGTTTATATTTGCGTTTAACGGTCTTAGGGGATTTGCATTTAGAGAATTTTCTACTTCGGTAAGTTTGGAATTGTCTGGTATTCTAGTTGCTGGGTTAGTAGTTTCTAACAATGGATAAACAAAAATAATTCCAGGAGAACTCAAAAAAGGATAAGCTTCTGCAATACCTGGCACTTCTAATGTCCAAATAATGTAATCATTTACAGATCCGCCCTGTGGGGGAAATTTCTGTCTTAGTGAAATACGGTTTCTAAAATTTTCTATGCTTTCTTCATCACTACCCGATTGCGTGATACTTACAATTGTAATAGTAGAACTAAGTCCAACGGTCGGATTTGATTCTGTTAGTATGTCGCTTGCAATTAAATTAGAACCTACCCCACTTGTAAGAGATTCTAAAATTAAAGTAGCCGATCCGCTTGAAATTGTTGCCAAAACAGTAACTTGATACGCAAAATTTCCTCTAGTGTATATTTTTCCTATAGGAATATTTGTCCCGTTAGTTCCTGTGATACTTGCCGTTCCTCTCCATTCCTGAGATACGTTAGGGAATAAACCGTATTCCTGACCTATGAGTATCAATCCTTCATAATCGGCTGTATTTACGAAAATTTGTTTTCTTGTCCAATCAATAAATTTATATATGAGATACAAAGCACCTGCCAAAGCAGTAGCCATAATATTCCAAACCGAAATCGGTAACAATGGAGATGTCTTACCTGTGGATGTCTCTATATCGGAAATAATTTGTTCTTTTATTTCTGTGATTGTCGGGATACTAGCCAATTAGATTTCTCCTTTCCGATTCTATATAATTTCCTTGCCAATTCAATGTATATCCAAATTCTTGAAGTTCTCTGTCTGGTTGTAATATTCTAACCACAATAATAATAGTAGATATGTTTTGTATCTCACAGTCAACCTGTATTTCGCTTGCAATGTCATTTTCTATTAACCAATTTAAAGCGTTTTCAGTGATACGAATAGCCTGATTTCTTGTACTGCTGGAAATTGGACGTTCAAATAATTGGTTCAAAGTAGATACAAGTCTATTTTCTACTGGTAAAATTGAGTTTCCCCAATATGGTTCACTGAATAAAGATATGTAACACGCTGTAAACAATCCATCTGTTAAGACAAAATCATTTCTAGAATCGTATTCTATTTCGCCTCCATATTCAGTCGGTCTGAGATACAAGTCACTCATTATGTTACGGTTCCCGTTCCTGTAGTCGATCCTGTTCCAGTTGCTATATTGACTTGAACAGCTATACCTGATGGAATTAAGGCATTTCCCGTAATTTCGTCAATTACTTTATTTGCTATTAATTCAGCTAACTTGTCGGCATAATCCGTGTCTGACAATGGTGATACAGCCATCAAAGTATTTAGAGCTATAATTTCGGTTTTTAAAGTTCCTTTTAATCTCGTCTTTGATAGTGGCATATTAGTATAACAGTTGTCCTATTTTAGTTTTTATTAAATTCAAATTTACTACCGTGCTCGGATCGGTTGTATGATTTGCAGGTGTTCCAAAAGTTTTAAAATCTATTAATTCATCGATAATTTCATCCATAATTGATTTTATCGATTGAGTAGAATTTGACATTTTTATTTTTCCGTTTGTATCTAAAATAATTTCAGCTTTTTTTATTAATCCAGTTGAATCGGTTGAAAATATTTTTGTTTGCCCTGGTGTTACTGAGATACTAATTTTATAATTAAAACTTGCAATACCTATATTATACCCACCTCCATCGATTGGTATTACAGCAATTTCATCCGAGCTTGTAAGACCTGAGACAATTCCAGGCATTTGAAAAAATTCTACTTCCTTTACAATTTCTTCAAATTCTAAAGTTTTCGCAACCTGTGAATTTTCTTCATTTTTAGCAAATTTTTTAAAACTTGCAAGTATATTTTTTACAATGTTCAAAATGTAAATCTCTTTATATTTTCTTTGGATTTTTCGTATAATTCTGGGCTATCTGGCACTTTAAAAAATTTACTTAATTTACTTTTTTCAAATTGATTTAATAAAGCAAAAGTTTTAAAAAATTCTAAATCTGGATCTTGTAATGTATATACTGAAGGTAAACATAATTGCAATTCAATTATAAAACCTGAATTTATGTCATACGTATAATCTACTTGTTTTATACAAAATTTAGATTTTTTGTAAATTAAATTCATAGGAGAAGTTACATTGATAATCATTCCAGGTTGAAATAATTTTCTTTCCCATTCCCATGTTGATAGTATTACGAAAAAATTCATTGATTCTGAAATTGATTTTGATCTTCCCAGTTGAGCTACCTTATTCAAATCTGCATTGTTATCGTCACCACGAAAAAACTTTTTACCTCTATTATTAATTGTATTATCACTAATTATTATTTGATTAGAACCTTTTTTAAATCCTATATATTCAGAAAATCTTTTTGTAACATCGTATGACGCTGATATTGATAAAACATTCTCATAACCGTCTTCTATTGATATATTTGCATCTGTTAATTTATCAAAACTTATAAATTCAAGCGAACCGTCAAACCTAGGCACAGCCCACATTCCTTTTTGAGCCGCGTATTTTGTTAAAATATCAAAAGCATTGTCCCCAGAATTCCAATAAAATAATGTAAAAATTTGTTTTGTTTTTTCTATTGTTTTTTCAAAATTAAAAGTTTGTGATAATAATTCAATGGTTGAATTTTCAAGTTGACTCCCTTTGACTTGCGTATCTAAAAGAATTGCACTTCTAGACCTTCCTTGAATATTAATATTGCTTCCTGAATTAGAATAACCTGTTGTTATTTTTTCAAGAATTCCATTAAATATTTTTTCTTCTTTATAATATATTTTAATTTCTTCATTTCCAAAAGGCTGTATTTCGTTACTTAATCCTTTCGATGGATTGAAAATTGTGTCAAAACTAAAAGCCGCACATCCTGAGTCAATCGCGTATGACAATCTTAGGGCATTGAATTCAGAAAATTCTTTTCCGTTAATTGTTATAATTAATGGAGATTTTTTCTTTGTATTAAAATTTAAAGCATCATATTCAGGATCAATAAAATCAATGTCAAATTCTTCAATATACTGCCCCATATCAATAAAACCTTATGCTTGTCCCTTTTGGTATTACTAATATGTTTTCACCTTGCAAATTGTTGTATGAAATTAATTCATCCAATCTATCTATGCCTCCAGTGATACTGTAAACCATTTCGATAGGTGAAGTATCTTTTTCTAATATGAAATTTTTTTCAGTAGGTAATTGTAAGGATAGATTTAAAATTTGTCTTTGTGAAAGTGAAATAGAATTATAAACTTGAAATAAAATATCATAATCTAAATTTCCATTTTTTTGTATTACTTTATCATAAATTATTTTTAATCTTTCTCGACGTTCTGAAAGTGTATCAATTATTTGTATTGCTTCGCCTCTAGTTGTAAAATTTGTATTTATTAATTTTTCGGACATTGCTAATGTAAAGGCAATTGCATTATAACCGTTTATATTTGCCTCAAAATCATTCATGTTTACATCGCCAAATTTAGATTCAATAAAATCTAAAGTATCTGTATAACTTTTTGCTAATTGTGATACTTTTATATTTGGGTCTTGTTCGGTTCTTGCTAAATTGTTTAATTGTTTTACGGCTTCGCTTATAACTAAGTCTGGATTATCCTCAATATATTCTTGAAATACACGTAAATTTTTATTAAATAAATCCTGTCTTTCTCTTCCACTTACTCGAAATTTATTGGCAGGGTCAAAAGTTGAACTGACAAAATTATTTCTTGTGTCTTCCTTCCATCGATCTGAGATACCTTTAAATCTTGTTTCTAATCTTTTTGTTTCCGAGACTACAGAGCCTACAATTCTTCTTCCTGTTCTTGCAACACGTCTTAAATCTGTTTCAATAGTAAGAATAGAATCTATTAATTGAAAAGCAAAATCTACAATAGAAGTTACAAAATTAAAAACATCTTTAAAAAATGAATAAATTTTTTCAGGATAATTATTTGCGTCTGGAAAATATTGTATAAATTCAATTTCAAAAATTGCCCTTCCTAACCCTTCAACAAAAGATTCTGATTGAGTTATGTTTATAGGTATTACGTCAATTGAACCCCATCTTGGATGATCTAAAATTCCTGATCCCTGTTCATTCAATGCTTTAAAAAATCTGTCTGCCTCTAAGTCATAATCTGATCCACTAATATAACATCTAATAGGAATTTTCAAATTTCCCATACCTAAATCTTGAACATTGGCTATATTTTGATAAGGAAATTCATTTATTGCTGTTTTTCTTTGAATATTTCTAGCTAAATCGTCAAATTCTAAATCGAATGTTTTACGTTTTGGGGATTGGTATGTAAGACGTTCTATCCTTTCTATGTATGACATTATTTAAACCCCCCACCAAATAAAATAAATGGATCTATGTTCATGCCTCTATTTATGTTTATGTTTGGAGCCGATCCTTTTTGTGTCACGTTTGCAAACTGAGGAAGGTTTTTAAAATCTACCGTCAAATTGGAATTATTATTTTTGTTTATAGTTTGGTTCAATAGCATTCCAGAGTTTGCCGATTGTAGGTTTTTTCGATCTATCGCTTCCATACCTGGAATCGGTTCTGGTCTTTGAATTCCTGGTAAATTTGGCATTTCAGGTTCTTTAATTTCTGTTTCTATAGGATCGCCTGATATTTTATTTTTCAAATATTGATACGCTTTCACTAGGGCATAAATTGCGATCATAATTCCTAGAACGGTTGCAGTTATCGGAGCGAATGCGACCAAAGCGACAATCCCGGTAAGAGTCAAATAACCTATAAGAAATTTCAAAACAATGTTTAACTCTGTAAACCAATTCCATAAACTTGAAACCCATTTTTCTACTAATTCTATATTTTTATATACTAAATAAAATGCACTGGCTACAGCCGCAAGTGATACAATTACAATTCCTATAGGGCTTGCAAGCCATGCAGCGTTTTGAGCAATTATAAGTTTACTAGTTGCAATTAACCCAACGCTTAAAATTGATTGTATTACAGTATATGCAGTTGTTACCGCCGTTTGTGCTACAATGGCAAGTTTGGCAGCTTCAAAAGCTAGTTTCATTCCTATAATTACGGGAATAAGTCCTGTATCCATACCAATTTTCAAAATATCGAATGCCTTTGAAAGTAAATCTACAAATTTATCAATTCCCATTGCAATAAATTCTTTATTTTTTGCTATGTAATCAGCCATTCTATTTATTAGTGGTTCGATTTTTTGCAAAACTGGGACATATCCCTGTTTTACAAGTCCCCCGAATGCGTTACTAAGATTATTTAACGAGTCATTCAATCCCTCAGCTTTTGCAGCGTCTTCATTGGATAACACTCCAAATCTTTCCATTTTATTTCCTAAATCATTTAATGTTTTAGATCCGCCTTTTGAGGCTAAAATCATCATTTGACCAGCCCCACCAAATGCTATTGACGATAATGCAGCCTTTTCGGTTGCATCCGAAGTCTTATCTAATGCATCGATAAGTAAAGTAAACGCTTCTGTATTACTTTTTGTATTACGAATTTGTTTAAGCATTTCAGGATTATTCTTTTTTAGTTTGGAATACAGAGCGCCCTGACCAGTTTGTAATAAGCCTAAATTTTTATTTAGTATTTCGAAAGATTGAGTTAATGTTTCGGATGATACGCCCTGTTGTCCCATTGCGTATCTCAGTCTTTGCAGTTCTACGCTTGTCATTCCTAGCCTAGAAGAAGTCTTCGCTATTTCGTCTCCTGTGGTTGCAAATTCCTCGGCAAAGGATTTCAACTTACTTATTCCTAAACTTGCAAGTGATACAATAGCAGCGTTTCTTAAATTCAAAAATGATCCACTAGCCTGACTATTTACATGTTGAATTTTTTCAGACATACGTGATACGGAATCTTGCATCTTTTTTATTTGAGGGGACATCATATCCTGAGCCGTAAATACAGTTGCTAGTGTAGGTTTTGCCATGTATTACTTCATCCCCTTCATATAATTTTTTTCGGATTCTATTAAATCAATTGCACCTTGATACCAAAACTCTAAATCTGAGAGTTTCATTTTTTGTATTTCGCTTACACATTTGAACCGATCCACTACTAAGAGAATTTTATTTCTAAGATTTTGAATCGGTTCTATGCGAAAAAATAGGACAGTGCCTCTATTACTGCCACGTCTCTACGTTTAAATCTGTCTAACAAACCGTCTGGGATACCATTAAAAACAGTTACCATTTTTATAGCTAATTTTCTTTGAGTGTCGGTATCAATTTCCATTTGACCTTTTGAGTTGGCTTGTAGTTTGGATCCCCTGGAAATTTCTTTCATTTCTGCCAATGTCGGTTCATAGAATTTAAGTTTACTTAACATTTCCCCGTTATCTTTTTTAACAGGTTTTTGTAGTTCGTAGTACACTTCCGATTTTGTATCATCGTAAACTAAATTTCCACTTGCAATAACGTCTTTAAGAATATCTTTAATATTCTGAGAAGGTATTGATCCAAATTCATTTTCCATGTCTTCAAATGTAATACTTACTATATCTTCGCTTATTTTTTGTTTCATAAATTTTTATATCTGTTCAAATTTTTCGCTTCTAAAAGCAAATTCTAATTGACCATCGTTTGAATTGAAATTAGATTCACCCTCTATTTTTCCAGAGCCTGAATATGTGATACCACTTGCAAGTGTTACAGATACTGTAAAGGCTTCCTGTCCGCTTATAAGATTTTGAATAAATTCCTGATCCTTTCTACTTGCGTCAAGGGAAACAACGCCACCGTCAAGACCACCTAACTTTCTTCGTGCTACAGTATGAAGTTTACCGTTTCCGGTAGGTAAATTTTCATTCGTATAGCCAGCCAAAATAATAGTTGGAGAAGAACCGCCTACGGGGTCAAATTCACGACCCGAAATTAAATACTGTCTTACGTCACCGCCTCTTGCTGCCATTAGTTATTTCCTCCACTGTATGACCATTCATATCTTACTGCTACAATTCTAAGACCTGCTGCTAATATATCAGGAATAAAACAATCTATTCTAGTTGGGTTTGCTGAATTTATTTCAGTTACCAAATTATCTACAATATCATTTCTTTGTTTAGATAGTGCTAATGGAATCCATAATTCATCGATTAATTTAATAATGTCCTGTTTTACGGACTTTGGTCTTACGACATACGATAAATTTGTGATACTATCATCGTCAACGACAATTGCCTGTAAATATTTTGAACCGTTAAAAAGTTGATCCAAAGAATAAATTTTAGTTTGTAAATTTGCTAGTGTTTCCGCAAATCTCCAATCTTCCTCCAACCCACCGGATGCGTTTGTAGTACGTGTAGTCACTAAGTCGCCTATAATTAATTGATTTTCAGGGCTTATTTTGAACCATGATCCGCCTGCTAAAACAATATCATTCTTTTCGGAATACGTAAAATTTACAAAATTTTCTTTGCATGATACGCCCGACATTGCAATTTCTTTTACAGGTCTATTAGGAGTTGCTAACTGAATCCTTGCAAAGTTACCAGCTATTTCCCCGGCTAGTTCAAAACTGGGAGTATAGAGAGTTTCAAAAGTTGGAATAGTGCAAATAAATTGACTATTTAAACTTCCTAAAGCTGTTATATAGTCAGCCTTATTTTTATTTAATCCTACAAAAGAAATAAATGGACGTTTTACACTGGGGGCAATTCTTGCAAGTCCTACAGTATTAAGACTTCCTAAATTTGTAGCATCGTTATATGGTGATACAATTACAGTATAAAATCTATCTCCCATGTTTCCCAATGCTGTTGCAATCAATGGATTAGTTGCACCGCTTGCAGATTGTGTTACGGAAATTGTAAGACCTGCTGGAGTTGAGTCGGTCGATCTCGGATTTAAAAATACTTGATAATCATTTCCAAATAAACCTTTATGCCTGCAGGTTAGTGTTACATCTCCAGTCGAGGAAGTCGCCGTAAACATACAGTCTAAGTCTGCATTTATTGCAGCCGCTAATGCTGTGGCTACGGTTGTAGCTGTTGCACCACTTGCCACCGCTATACTAATAATACGATCCCCTACCGTGATACTTAAAACACCCGTAGCACTTGCCGTGCCTGAAATTGCTACCTCGGCTTCTGCTAATACTCCAGATCCGTCATCGGCTAAAGGGCAAGACCAAACCTCTGTCTGTCCTCTATTTCCTAAGAAAACTTTTTCTGATAATCTTGCAAGCAGAGATCCACGACCGTATTTCGTCCACGCTTCTTCCTTGTTATAAATTCTTACGGGAATATTATTAGTTGGTGATTTCCCTGAATTATATTGACCTAATATAAGTATTACTTGAGGAGCGACCAAATTTCCAAAACTTCTTTGAACATTTTTTTCCTCTACGAATACGCCCGATGCCCTGGAATTGCTTGAGATACCTTCAAAAGTTATCATTTTGTATTACTCCTAAGTATAATCATAATTTAATGCCAATTTATTTCCGCTTATTACTATGTCCGTGAGATACGGTCTTTGTATTTCACTTGGAACCCATTCAAATTCCAAAGAAAAAGTTAGCTTACTTCCTACCAAAATTGATTCCTGAGATTGATTCATCTGATTGTATGACTGAATACTTGGAAATGTTTTACGTGAAATCTCACCTGCATCAAACCCAAAATCAGCTTGATTCAAAGAATATATTGCATTCAATACTTGTTGCTGTAAGACAAGTAATCTTTCAATAGCTCTTTGATCTGCACTGTAAATATTCACACCTTCTTTATATTCGTATCCCTGTGTTACTATGTCTAATTCAAATTCACAAGCGTATACCCATCTATTTTTTGATGTACTACGACCTTCAATATTATTTAAACTTGGAGGATATACATTTACAAGTGGTAAATCCTGTATTCCAAAATCTCTGTATGACTCAAAAACTTTAAATCCTAATTCTGCGTCTAAGTTAGCCTGTGCAGTTGCATAAGTTTTCAAAGTAGCTATTAATACTTTATAAAAATAGTGATACGATCCTATGTTAAACTGAGGAGCCGGCATATTTCAAGTCAATTTTTGTTTGGTTACTTTTCTTTTCAGAAATCTCGAATGTGATATATCCTAAAGTCAAATCAGGTTTACAATTTACTACTTTACCAGTTATCGTATCCCCTGTAATATCTGTAGTGGATACTTCTAAATTGTTTACTAAATTTTCGCTTGCCAAACTTGAAATTCTAACCGTTACCGATATTCTTGGAATGTTTATCATCAAATTAGTCTGTGGGTCTGTTAGGGCATTTATTCTGTTCACTTGACCGTGAACATTTTTAACACCTGACTGAAAGGTGATACTTACCTGTCGTCCGAAATCGGATTCCAAGCAAGTTTTCAAATCACTTTCGGCTAATACTAACAGTCCACCTACCATTTTATTTTCGTCTTACACCCTTTTTCTTGTTTTCAAAAATTTCATCTTTTTGTTCGGATTCGGATTCAGAATAATTTTCAATTTCTTCAATGATTTCTTTTTGTTCGGATTGCATATTTTCTACTGCATCTTGTATTACAATCGTTCCTTTTTTTATCATTTTTTCCATTGTAATTTCGTCAAACCAGCCGACGGGAACCTCGTCCCCGTCTTTGATTTTTTCAAAACCTTTCGCCGAAAAACATCCTTTCAATATGTATTTCATATTGATTTACCTTATGTGATACAGTCGGTAATAGTTCCGATTGTATCAATAGCTTTTGGTATTACGATAGGAGCCGATTGAACACCTGCATACATAGTAGATGGCTGCATTGTATAGTAGAAAGGGACATACGCACCTGCCACAAATTCAGGAAGTTCTGGAAGCCCTAAATTTCTGTAGTCTTCTCTGGCCTCTACTAATACTTCAGTCGCACCAAAACCTTTTGCAAGTTGTGCAAGTGAACTCATGACAATTACAGTTTCAGAATTCATGTAAGACGTATTTACACCACTAGAATCTTCGTAAAATCCATTGTAAGTATAGAGGTTGAGCATGAAATCACCAATCGAGATACGCCCCTGTAAAGTTGCACCTAAAACAGTCTCTTCGGGTCTAAGTAAGCCTGGCTCAATAAATCTTTTGTCAAAAAAAGATTGAACGGCAGCATTTTTCCTGAACGCTACCCATGCGTTTTGAGAAAAAATAGCTGTGTTAGGCTTAACTTTTCCTTTTTGAAAAATTTCAACCGCTAAGGCTTCTAAATCATCGATTGGAACACCGTTAGCATGATCCCATTTAACTGCGGGAACATTATTAAGAGTTGCATCTTTGTGAAAATCAATGTTATCAGCGTTTTTAAGTGTTACAATCCCAGTCTGTAGAGCCTGAGCAGCCTGTAATTCAATAGCACGTTTTATTTTTTTAACTTGTTCAGCTTGTGCCCGTCCTACGTGATACCCAATTTTAGCGGCCTCACTCATTGCAGGGCTACGGAAAGCATCCATTCCGGGAACTCTTTTATTTAGCATTGACGCTGTTATCGGAGTTTGCTCCCAGTATAACGGAACTTTGTATGACTTGTTAGTGTATTGGTTTACATAATTTGTATTACCTACACCACCTCCACGAGTTACGTCAGCCGCAATTCTTCTACTTCCTCGAACTACATCTAATTCGATTTCGTCAACGGGAGAAATAACTTCCTCTCTAAATAGATTAGAAAGAAAGTATTGTTCAGGATCTTGTGATACGCCTTCTTCGTAGGCTTCAAGCATTGCTCTTTGAAATATGTCAGACATTTATTTTAATTCTCCTATTGATTATCGTAACCAGTTAGACTTGTTCCTGAGATACACATGATCCCACCATAATCACCGCCGACTTGAGCTAAGTGATACCTAAAATTATTTCCGTCAACGGAACTTGCAAGTGTTTCTGTGCTAGTGAATATTAAGAAATCTTCTCTTACATTAGTCGAATAAACTACTTCTCGTATTACATCGCCTGCTGTTGCGTCGGTTTCACCCACTAAGATATACTTAGGATACTGAGAACCGTCAACCGCTGTAGATACCGATCTTTTAAGTTTTCCGCTACCAGCCGCTACCGTAATATCAAAACCGTCTGTTTTTGCAAAATCAGTAGAACCGTCTGTTAACGTAAATTCAATCTCACCAGTAAAAACGGAAGTTAACCCAGATCCTTCGCAAGTTCCAAAGCCAATTTGTTGACCGTTTGGATTTTTAACTTCATAATCAAAAATATGGCTTGCTGTTCTTACAATTCTTACAGTATAGACTCCAGCTTTTGCACCGTCTTTCAAACTTAAAGCAGTGCAAGTTCCGTTTCCTGTATTACCTCCAGATTTTGCCGCCGCTGTAATTGCACCTAGTGATACAATTCCCATGACCGCACCGCTTGGTATTACACCGCTTGCATCTTGTGCAATTGTTTTTTCAATCTTTTTAGCGTGGGGGCCTAAGACATTAGCCCTGTTATTAATATTAGTTATAACTGGATTCGCCATAATTATTTTTTACCTCTTGAAAACATTTTAGAAAATGCTTTTTCAATTTCATCATCTTTTGATTCCTGTTTTCCTTCAATTGGATCGATTGCATGAACTGGAATTTCGGGAGCTTTGTTTAAAGTCTTATAATCTCTCATAGCAACAATCAATTTTGCTTGAATAGACTCAAAAGTATTACCGTTTTGTATAGCTTCTTCAACGATTTCTTTTACTTTTTGGTTTTCTTTATCGGCTTCAGCGAAAGATTTTAAAGAATTTACTCTTTCTCTTTCCTGTCTTACACCAACCTGAATTACCTCTGCAAATACAGAGGGAAACTCTGATTTTAATTTTTCTAAATCCATTTTTTTCCCCTTATCAATATTTTTATTCTCTGATTTTGCAGAGTGTATGGATTGCTGTGATACTTTTTTTCTGTCTTCTAGTGTTTGTATTTCGTCTATCATTCCAGATGCGAGAGCTTGTCTTGCAAGAAATACACCGCCCTGTCCGTAATCGGATTGAACTTTTTGAATTGATACGCCTCTACCCTCTGCCACACGTCTTACAAATAAGGATTGTATTTCGTCCAATTGTTTTTGTATGACTGCCTTTCCTTCTATGGTCGTAACATCGGGAGCCTTGTTTGGAGCGTCTGACGATGAGATACGTACGGTTTCAACGTCGATTGGAATAGTGACTACTGTTCCTATGCTCCCAATTTGATTCTGTTCGCTAGTTGCTATGATTTTGTCAGACCCAGCCGTTACGTAATACGCTGCCGATGCCAATTGTCCTTCTATCATAGTAGTGACAGGTTTATTTATTATACTTATTGCGATACTTGCGTCGTCCGCACCCATAGAAAAACCACCGGGGGAATCTGCATGTATTACAAGTTCTTTGACTCTAGGGTCAGAATCGACCTGATCTGCCATGTCTATAATTTCTTGGTATGTTAATGTCGGAGCGTATCCAAATAATTTATCAAATAGTGATACTTTATTAGAAAGGACGCCTTTAATTTGAGCGTGTGCAATACCTTTTCCATCTACTTCATAAAGTTTTTTAGGTATTTCGGATTGAGATATGGACATAGATATTTTGTTTTCAGCCTCAAAATTTGAATTGTTTTTATTAAAATTCTCCAAATCTTTATTGTATTTTTGAACTTCTAAGCTATTCATAAGGAAAAATATGTCCATGTTTTTTTACAGTGATTTTTTTTCAAGTTCTGTCAAGTAATTTTTTTGTATGACTATAAATTTTTCAATTGTTTGCAGTATTTCCACTGTCTGTATTCCCATCGGATTGTATTTCAGCATTCTGTATGTCGGGATTCATAGGAATATTTACTTTTGCTAATTTTATATTTTCATCTTCTAACAAAGCTATGTTTTCGTCAAACTCAGTTCCGTTATGATCTAAGGATTCTCTTTCGTGAGTTGTAAGACCTAAATCAATGTTTTGTTTTCTTGCCATAGCAGTCTTGTTTGGATCTATGTCGGGTTTTGCAATACCTACCCAGTCGGTTTTTAACCATGCGTTTCGTATTACGGGAGATTCTAAACCGTTTGCAATTATATTCCCCTTTCTAACCTCTTCCATGAACCACGATTCAAACCACGGACGATTGAAACCATTGTTATCTTTTTCCCTTTCTATTTCTAGCATTCTCCATGTAAGAATCAATGTAGCACGTGATGCAGAATAGTTTTGGTTAAATGTCATCTCGACCACTTCGACAGGCATACCCATTGAACCGCCTAAATATTTCATCATTGCCTTTACAAATGTATCAAAATTTACGTTAGGTCTTTTTGTATCGTATGACACTAGCTCTTCATTTGCTTTTAAATTCTGAACAAAAATACCCGGTTGAGTTAGTTGAGCCTGTTTTACGGTTTGATCCACAGCTAAGTCTATGGATTGAAATTCTGATTTTCTTGCGATACCCATTAACGGTCTAGAACTTGGAGCGTTTCCAGGCTTTACCCATGCTGCGATACTTGCATTCATAACAGCCGCCTGTAATTCTGCTACCTTATAGCCTGTTAACTTAGAAAGATCATGTAATATAGGGGATAATCTTGAAATACCTCTCATTTGCCCCGGTTCTTCTCTCTCAAAGTAGTGTATCACCCATAGATCACCGGTCGGTGAATACTTTGGTACTCTTACGGCTGAAATGTAATACGCTACGGTTTTCCCTTGTTTATCGTATTCGATTCCATCTTTATAGTAATTTCCTCTAGATTGAACACTGGAAAGATCGTCGGTCGATGCGTTTCCTATTTGATCGACATTATAAAATTGCAAACTTATAGGTGACATACGGTTGGAAGATTCATCTTTTCGTATTACGGCTAAGA
>Ga0247834_1002130_pt1 | contig 31026 bp, 36 predicted proteins | sample LaCruzMarch2015__8_FD_187118 | JGI IMG/M metagenome (GOLD analysis project Ga0247834, IMG submission 187118) | Freshwater microbial communities from meromictic Lake La Cruz, Castile-La Mancha, Spain - LaCruzMarch2015_12m | ecosystem: Environmental > Aquatic > Freshwater > Lake | place: Spain... | reverse complement strand
ATCTCCTTCGCCCTCTCCTTCGCCCTCTCCTTCGCCTTGCCCTTGACCTTCGCCTTGCCCTTGACCTTCGCCTTGCCCTTGACCTTCACCGCCTTGACCTTGACCTCCTTGATTCTGCCCTTGTTGTTGACCTTGACCGCCTTGACCTCCTTGACCGCCTAATTCAATGCCAATGGCTTTTTGAGATAAATCAAATTCGTTTTCATTTAAGTCGGCACTCATTTTTGCATTTCTTTTAAGTAATTAAGATACAAGTCAATTTTTTCAGAATAGTCGTCAGCAATTTCGTAGTTAAAAAACCTTTCATACAAAGATTCAAGTTCTAAACCAATATTTTCGTCTATCCTAAAAAATCTCGTCAATTCTGATTCTATTTTTTTCCTTTTAAAATATGCCACAAATGAATCAGCACAAAACTCTGAAAAACCTCTTTCTTTTATCAACTCACTTTGGCTTTCAAAAGCATCAATAAATTTTAGTTCATTTGAAGAACTTGCCTTTTTCAGTAAATCAAAAACTGCGTGTCCAATTTCGTGAAGTAAAATATAGGGGCTTTCATATTTTTCAAGGTGCAAAACTCCGCCTTTTTCTTTTGCGGTTTCAAAAGCATTTTTACTTTTTACTGCGGAAGATGATTTATCAAAAATGTAAAGGTTGTTAATTGTGTTTTCATACGACAATGCCTTTAATTTTAATTGCAATTCATTGGGTATTTTTTGAGTAAAACTTTGCTGAACATATCTGCTTTCAATTTCTCCGCCAAAAGATAAATAGTAAGCAAAATTTATTACATTCAAATCGTTCTCGTCATATCCCCTTGAAAGCCAATCCCTTCTTAAATTCCCATATTTTTCTTTTACTTGTTTTGAATAGTTTACCATCTTTTGAAAAACGGGGGTTTCTGCCATTCCACTCTGCCCGTACATAAAATCCCTTGTTGTGTTTACAAAATTCAAAAACTCTTGTTCATCTTTTTCTAAAACGAAAATCAAAAAGGAAAATGAGAAAATCTCTGCATATTGCTCTAATTGACTTTGCTGAAATCCCAAAAAATAATCGTGAATGGAACTAAAACTTGAATTGTCTAAAAAAGTTCTTCTAAAATCTTCTTTAGAGTTTGGCTTGAAAGACCTTTCAATAAAAATCTTTTTAAAGTCGGTCATTGTGCTTCTATATTTTCTATAAAAGTCAACCCCCGATGCCATAGCAACTCTTGACAAAAAAGTATTGCCGCCACCCGAAAATCCTTCTTCCTCTTGAATAGCGTGTTGTATTTCGTGCAAAAGAGTTGCTAAAACTTCTTGACTAATATCATTCCAATTTCCTGCCCTTAATGAAGAAATGTTTTTTACGGGGGTTTCCGAAAAAGCACCCAAAGCCCCGCCCCTTTGAGGGGGGGTAGTTCCTATGCAAACGGGGATGTTTTCAAAATGTGGATATGCTTCAAAAAGTTGCGGAAAATCTAAAACATCGGCAAGTTTAGGAAAATGCAGTAAGTATTTGCTATTTGAAAATTGGCCACCGAAATCGTTTTTAACATTGTCGCTTGGCTCTTTATCTGCCAAAATCATTTCTGAACTTCCTACACTAAAAAGTTGAATGTTGTTATGCCATTTTGCATTAGCATTTGGAATTACAAATCTTGGTTTCCCATCGGGTGCATTTAAAATCCAACCCGTTTTTGAAGCAATTACATCAACATCAACCCCCTTCCTTGCCATTTTTTTGGCTTCTTCAAATTTTTCTTGGTCAGCATTTTTTGATTTAAAACCGCCCATAAGGTAGTGCATATTGCTTTCCGAGTATTCGGGCAATAGTCCTATGCCTTCAAAAAAAACCGAACTAACCGCCTTTGAAATTATTTTTCCAAACAACGGCATACCCATTAGTTTTGACTTTGCTTGAATTAAGTAGAGAATGTTAAGTGCCATTTCTCCTTTCTCATTGTCCAAAACAAACTCGTAACAAAACTTTTGAATTTCATTGTCTAAACCCGAAAACTCAATTTCATAAACCGAATTTCCAAATCTACTTTCATTTTCTTTTTTAGTGAGATATTCATTTACCCACCCGATATAAAAAGTATCAAAATTATTTCTATTGGTGGGTTGTGCCACATAAAGACAATAATTGTAAAATGCGGTACTTAACGGATTAAATGGATATTTTAAAAAAGCGTGTTTGGAAACTTTATCTCTTTTTATTCTTTCGATAATATAAGTTTCGTTAATGTCAACGATGTTTTGTACTGAATTTATTACACCCTCACCATCATAGCCGACAAACACAAATGAATTTTCGGGAAATGACCTTTTTATTTCATTTTCCGAAACTCCAAATTGTGTTAAACTCATAAGTTTTTCCCTATCAATCATAAGTCAATTAAGGAATTAATTTCATCTCTTGACAAACCACCCTGCGAAACAAAATCTCCATTCTTATCGTAAGTAAAAAATTTTGTTTTTGGTCTGCCATTGTTTCTTTGAGTAATTTCAATTTCTTTACATTCTACAATAATTTGTTCGGGAAGGAAATCGCTTTGGCAAATTTTTGGCGTTAAAAAAACTCTATTCTCCCTGCTACGAGAGAACAAATCAGCCATAATTTTATTTTTTAAATGCGAAAATTCCATCTTGTAAATTTAAGGATTTGCACGGGCATATTCAACTGCTTGGTTGTTTATGTTTAGAACATTCGTGATATTTCTTCTTATTTGAGCAACCATTTCATTCTCGTTCCAACATTCGCCAAATGGAATATAGAGAAATCCGCCCGTATTTCCATTGGAAAAACTTTGGATGTTTTCCTGCCATAATTTGTCATATCTTGCACCTACTGAACGGAATGTGTTAAAAATTACACAATCATTACTTAAAATGCCCCCGTGAGAAGTACCAACATCGTTTCGCAATAAAGCACTTGCTATCATATTCCATAACCACACCTTTACTCTTACGAAAGAAACATCAGAAGTTGTGTATAATAATTCGGCAGTATCTAAAGGCACTCCAAAATTTCTTAAAAAAACGGCACAAATTAAGTCGTGGCTTATGCTTGGAATACTATAATTTGTGCTTTCTACACCAATTAAAGAAGTGCTATATCCTATGGATTCTAAAAACTTAATTATACCAACTGCACCATAACCCCGCCATTTTGCTTCTTCGGGAGTTCTTAATCCCGAAATTGATAAATTAAGAACAATTCGTACTGCTTTTTTTAGTTTTGGCTTTTCCTTTTTGTAAACAAAGGATTTTTTTACTGAACTTGTATATTTTTGGGGTTCAAGTCCATTTATTCCCATTATTTCAGAAATTGGCCTTCCCTCTCTCTTTAGTTTACACGCCCGTATTGACTTTTCTTTATTATCGTATTTCGGAATCCAAAAAACCTCATTCCCGTTTATTTTGCTAAACGATTTTCCATTAATATCTTCAACCTCGTTTCTTGGTACTGCGGAAAAATACTTATCATCATAATACTCAAAAACGGGAAGTAATTGAACCGATGCCCTTTCAAAAGCGAAATTTCCAAGTTCTCTGTCGTTGTATTCAAATTGGGGTAACTCTATTTTTCCTTGACTTAAAAAATCCCGATATATGTCCTGCATTATTGGCAAAATTCGATTGACATAAACATCATTGAACTCCGCCATTTGATTCCACTTGGTTCTTAAAAATACCGATTCAAAATCATCATTTGGTCTAAAATTATAGAAATTTGGGCTGCTTTGTACGACTTGTATGTGCTGCCTAAAAAATGCTTCATTCAAGCCATTCGGCAAACGCCTATTGCTTAAATTTGAAACATCATAACCGCCCAAAATTTCATCAATCAACTCTTGCTGATTTTCAAATAAGCCAACATAAACATCCCTGCTTTGATTACAATTAAAAGCCGTGTTTATGTTTTGCTGATTAGCAGTATTTTCAAACAACATAGCATTTATTTATTAACCATTTGGTTTGGAATGATGTTTTTAAAATTGTCATTTGGCTTTTGCTTGTTGTATGGTGCTTCCCAAAGAGTAATGCCGTGCAATCTTAAAAAATCAAACATAAATGTTTGTTGAAAATCTCTGCCGATTGCAGTTTTGACATAACTTTCAATAGTTGCATCTGAAATAATCGCATTTTTAGGAGTGTCGGGCAACAACATAATGAAAGCATCAAAACTCTCTTTTAAAGTTTTTACCAAAATGCCAATCCCATTCACCTCTATCCCCTTATACCCAAACTCTTTTACGCCTAAAACTTTAAGCATTTGGTTTTCGTAGATTCGATTAAAATTCAACATTGTTCTCAAAGTAATCGCTTGTTCGATTGTCCTATCTTGAATTAAAATCTCTCTAATAGCCCTACAAATTAAAAACACAACTTGGTAGGTTAGCGACATTTCAAGTTGCTCATTAAAACTTACTTCGTAATACGAACCTGCAAATCGGTCAACCAAAGAATAGTCCTGCTTGTTATTGCCACCAAAATTTGCAGTAGGATTCATCATATCCGTATTTCCCGAAGCGATTACACAAAAATTTTTGTTTTTTCGCATTACATCGCCACTTCCACTTGTAATTGTAGGGAAAGTGATTTTGTAAAACTTGTTTGCTTGGGCATCATCATAAAAGTCAAGGGCTTCCTTGCCTTTAAAATAAGCAGTTTTTACTTGCTCACCCATAGCCTTTCCTTTTTCGTATGTTTCTTTGCTAATTTCACAAACATCGGGGCTATTTCCCGTTTTTGATAGAGCATCGTTCAAAAGACCTGCCGTATTTGGGTCAAGTTTTGGCAATTCATCAAGAATTAACAATCCTCCTTCTTTCCAAGCCAATTCAAGTTGACCTTTTTTGTACCCTTCAATAGTTTGCCCCCCAACAATTATTGTTGGAGAAGTCCATTGAGAGCAATTTATAGTGTAAGACCTAATGCCTAAAAGTTCAGCAACTTTTTCTGCGGTATAAGTTTTTCCCGTACCCGCAAGACCATACAAATAAACATTGTTTCCAAGTTTAAGGTCAGTAATTATTGAAGCAATTTGTTTGTCAATCTGAAAAGAAATTTGACATTCATCTGCTCTGCTTTGTGGAATGTTTGTGTCGCCCATTGGTAAAGATATGTTAGCGGTTGTACTTGCCATATTAAGAAGTTCTAAAAAAAGTTCATCGGAAATATCCTCTTTGGTTAATTTAATTTTTTAAGGCATCCCTAACTGCGATTTGAATTGCAGATTTAAGCAATTCTTGATTTTGTTTTATTATTTCTGCTGATGCTGACATTTTACATTTTTTTTGTCATAAACTCTAAAAGTATCATATATTTTTGAGCATTAATTAGATTAAGTTCCAATTTAGGGATTTGTGTTGCAATTTCTTGTTGTTCAACAATTTCAATATCATCTACCCCTGCTTGAAAGCCTAATCTCAACAATTCCCCCCGTTCATTTATATCGGTATTAAGCCCAAAAATACTTTCCTCATTGCTAAATTTTAGGTAAATTAAGTTAAAGGTGCGATTGTAAATTTCCCCATCGTCAGAGCCATCGTTTATCGAATCTTTTAATTCTTTCAAAAACAAAAATCTCGTTGCTTCGTCTTGAACCAAAACCTCTAAAATTAGTTCAATTACAAGTTTTGGCGTTATTCTATTTTTTGGAATACATAAATCGTATTGCATTAATTGATAGGCCGAAGGAAATCTTGATAGAAATACCCTCCAAATGCCGCCTTCGTTTATGGGCGGTTGTGTTTCGGGAATGTTCGCAAAAAGAGAAGATAGTTCATTTGTATTATTGCCTACATAAAGAAATCCAAAATCGGGGGCTTGTCGTTCAACTAACTGAAACCCGCTTCTTTCAAAAACATCCTCACCTTCTACAACTTCAATTAAACTTGAATCCGTTGTGTCCAAAGGCAATTCTATTGTATATTTTGATGCCAAAAATTTGCAGAATTTTTCTGCTTCCTGCCTTTCAAGTGGGTCGTATAGTTCGCAATATGTAAAGTCAAATTGCGACCTCCTGCTTTGTTCGTTTTTTCGATATTTTCCACGTCCTTCAAAAAAGGTTTGTGTTATGCCGCAATCCGTTCTCCAATCAAAATTTTCTACAAAAGGGTTTTGTATTTCTCTTGTCCTTCCTTTTGTAAAAAAAGCAATATAAAAACCACTACCCAAATTCTGAAAACGCTGTTCTAGCCGATAATTATATCCCATAAATAATAATGGGGCATCGGCTTCTATTTGTATGAGTAAATTTCGATATGTTCTTAATGTAAGTAATTCAATAAAATAATCACTATCAAACGAAACGAATTTAGGGGGTAGAACGCTATAAATTGAACCTTTCAATAATGGAACATTTGGGTTTTGTGAATATAACCTAATTCCATATCTTAAACCCCTACTTCCATACGCTGAAAAACGAACAAAATCCCTTCTATTTAAAAGCAATTTATTCCTATCAACTTTTGTTTTATCGTTATTGTAGTTTATGTAGTTTGTTGAAATTGAGTATGCCCTAAAAAGGTTTCCCGTAAGGAATCTCGCATTTACCCTTGTTCTTGACTTTATTATCCAATCGTCAACCTCTACGTTTTCCCTTTGTGTAGTTATAGGTGAAAGCGATTGAAAAAATGAAGTTTGAGTTAAATTAAATGACATTTTTGTTGAAATGCCATCAAAATAGGCGAAAACAACTGAAATTTCTCCAATGGTATTGTATTGAACGGGTCTATCTTCGGGTATCTTATCAATTTTAATATCTATACATTTTGCCCTTGCATAGATTGGGTTTAGATTCATTAGACCTTCAAATTCATTGGCAACAACGTCAAGGGCATTGTAGTTTTTGTTTATTGATATTGCCGAATTAATGTAACTAATAACCCTATCATAGTAAAATTCCCAAGAAACAATTTCTCTTGCCAAAGTTTCCTCGCCTTGCTCTCTCCTAACACGCCTTGCGTCTTCATCGGGAATGTTTTGCAAAACAATACCCAAAGTTTCCCAAAAGGTTTGTGTTCGATAATTTACATATACCTCTTTTGATTTTTCTATTGAACTTAAAATTCTTCGTTTTTTTTCTTCTGCGGTAATGGTGTTGTTTTCAAGTGCTTTTGCTATTGCTGAATTTAAAGCATCTTTTGTTAGTCGCTTATCATCAGCAGTAATACTACAATCTTCTACATAAACACCTTGATTAAAAACACCTTGTCCTTTTGGTGGCACAAGTTCAAATCTATGCCTTGTTACACTTTGAAAATCACGATACTCGGTATCTAAATCCCAAGTTCCGTTTTCAACCATACTCAAATACTTGTCTTGGTATGCTTTATTTGTCCTATTGTAAAATTCAATTTGGACTTTCGTGTATTGCAATTCCATATACCTCATTAGGAGTTGCATTGCTTCCTCGCCATTCTCGTCTTGTGGCGTAAATTTTTCCAAAGAAGCAATTTGGTCGTTATTCAAAACAATACCATTTTCTTCTCTCTGCAACATTTCCAAATAAAATTCTCTGCCAACCTCCCAACCATACTTATTAATAAAATCTCGTATCGTAGTTCCTGCGGCACTTTGAATAGCGGTCATTGCTTCTGACTGCTTCTGATTTCCCGAAGAAAGGGCATCAAGCGTTTTCAACTTACGCATCAGCATAATCATACGCCTTGTTTCAGAAGGAATTGGTGAAACAATGTAAATGTATCTTGGAAACCAAAGTTGCCCCGTTCTATTTATCCTTCCCCTTTTTTGCACTTCCGTTTGAATGTTTAATTCAACTTGGTGTATTAAAAGCGTTCTTGGTCTTGTATCTTGAAATGCAGGACTTGAATGAGCAGAAGCCCCCGTTGAACCCGATTTGTTTATGATTAAAAAATCGGTTTTGCCATCATTGAATTTCCTAAAAGCAGACGCAACATTGTTTTCGGTTTTTGTATTCTTAACCAACTTAAATTTCCCATCGGGCAGTTTTATGAACATTGTTTTCCTTCCCGAAATCTCACGGCAGGTAAAATTGTTGCCAATGGCTGAATATGGTGATGGCTGATTGGCAAATTCACTTTCAACATTTTGAATTAGTGTGTCTATTGGCGATAAAGGTGCAGTAAATTTTAAGCCCAAAAGAATGTCAGTAACTCTTTTTATCTCATATTCAAATGAACTATTTGGCTCTACATCAATTCTTATTTCTTTGTAAACTATTGCCTTTGAAGATTCCCCACCCAACTTTTTAAAGGTAATTGTTCCTTCGTAAATGGATGCCATTAAATACTGAAAATAAATTCCAAAATCGCCCCGTTCAACGATTCCGCCTTCTGATATACCTACTTTTTGAAAAATAGATTCAAGCGTGTTTTTTACAGCAATAATTGGCTTTGTTGCACCCGAAACATAATTTTTTGGTCTTTGAATTGGGTCAGTTGTTTTTGCAATTATTCCTTCCCTATCGGCATCGGGTTGTATTCTTTGAAGTTCCTCAACTGCTATTTTGGCTACCGATTCGGCTTTTACACTAAATAATAATTGTTCAATATAATTAAAATGGTTTTTTCCAACCATCCCAATAGTATGATACATAGAGAAATATCCTTGAAATCTTGTGTTGTATAAAGTTCTTGAAGTATGTTTTTCTTTATTATATTCGGGTGCTAATCTGATATACTCATTTGGGTATTCGGCATTATGTTCATTTATTTTTTTTGTAATTGTTTCATTTACAACATTTTGGTACTCTGCCCCCCTTAAAAAATTACGCAATTCAAGAAACCCCTTTACTGCCGTATCATATTCTTGGTAAATGATTTCCTCTCTGCTTTTTTCAACTAATTTAGTATCAATAGAGCAATCTCCAAAACTCCTTTCCCTTCTTAATAAATGCCCTGCTTCGGCTAATCCCGTAGCAACATACTCATTTAATCTATCTTTACCGCTATCAAGAACTTGGGAAATATATTTCATTGAACCCAACTGACCCATTGCATTTCTTAATGCGTAAATTTTAAGATTAGAAACTCTTTTTGAATATGTTGCGGAAGAAAACATAGCCCCTTTTACCGAAGGCAAAATATCTTGGAAAAATTTGCCAACCGCAGATTCTCCCGAAGCATTGTGGCTTTCATCCAAAACAACAAAGATATTTTCGGCATTTTTAGTAATAAATTTTGCCCTTGAATCACTACCTTTTCCTTGAAATTGCGAATATGTAGAAACAATTATTTGGTAATTTTTTGGCAAATTGGGTTTTGCATAAATACGAGATAAAATTTGTGCTTTTTGTGCAGAAAATAAAATAGGCACTTCATTACTCGCTGACGCTATTTCCTCTCTTGGCTCATAAATGTCGTTTGATGATGCCTTAAATGATGGCTTAATTCTCAGATTTTCTTTGTTGACAATGTTTTCCTTTGTTCCTGCATTTAGAATCAATGGGATTGGCAAATGTTTGGCAACCGAATTTGTTAGATTTGGAAAGCCACCAATGTCATTCAAATCTCGGTAAAAATCTGAAAACAAGTTTGCCTTTTCGGTTACAAAAAGGGGCATTAAACCCTGCAAAAAAGCGTATCTACAAATACCTGCACAAACCCTTCCTTTTCCCGTTCCCGCCATATCGCCCAAAATCATTGCAGAACCATCATTTTCAAATGAAAAAATTTGCAAGGCGATTGCATCTATTTGTTCAGAAGCAAACACTCTCCAAACATCGGTTTTTGTTACATATCCAAGTTTTTTGACTACATAAGCATCAATATCGCCAACCGCTTCCTTCATTCTATTTAAGGCAGTTGTTGTTTCGGCAGTAAGTGTCAATGGAATAAAAGCACCGCCTACTTTAATCGGGTTATTACTTGCCGACTTGTATGGATAAAGTTTTTGCGAAGAATCTGCAAAATCAAAATCTTCATCTTCGACATCGTTTTGGCTATTAGATGCGTTTAAAATGTTTTCTGCCAAATCCCCTTCAACATTAGAATTTGGGTCATTTCCTACTTCGGGTGCGGAATTTGGATTTACGCCTTCCAATTCGTCATTTCCATTTATTTCGTCAGCCATATTAAATGTTTTGTTGGCCTAAAAGTTCAATATATGAAAGTATTGATTCATCTTGGCAAGATAAGACAAAAGAATGATATGTTTTTACTTCGCTTTTAAACACTCCTTTTTCCAATTCCATTGGCACTTTTGAAAGTGATTTTTCTAAAACTTGAAGATTGTATTCAACCCTATCCGACAAAATAAATTGTTGTTGGCAATCGGTAATGTTTGCTAAAAGACCTGCGATTGAATTAGCATAAATTGGCTCTCCAATCAAGTCCTCTGCCCTTTGTGCCAATTCCTCACAAGCACTATGTTCTGACATCCCATTCATTCGGCACTCTTTAACATACTCGTCAACCATATTTTCAACCTTTTCGTGAATTGCCATTTTGATTGTTGAAATAGTAGGAAAATAAGAATTTCCAATAAATTCAGTTGGAATATAGTCCAAAGCACAAAGCCGAGACATTTCCCTGCTATCATCAAAAATTTTAAGGGTTAAAGCCATTTTAAATTGATTTTTACGAAGATACTAAAGAATTTTAATTCTTGGAAAAAGCATTTTCAATTACCGACTTTGCTTCTGCTTTTCCAATGTTTCCCCACGAAGCCCATTTTACATTTGCGACAACCCCTGCAAGTTGATGATTATGCTGATGCCTTTTAACAAATGATTGCCACTTGTCATACATCCACCTTTCGCTTTCAAGCCAATATCCCCTTTTGGAAACCTTTTTTAGATTTTCAAACGCTTGATTTCCGAAAATATTTCCCCCTGCTTTCCAAACTTCGGGGTGTTTCTCTTTCAAAAATTGCCCGTATTCAAGAATTTCTTTGCTTGGCATAACAAATTTGTCAGAAGAAATTTCCCCGCCTTTTTTTAGTTCTAATTCATCAAATTCGTTTAATTGTGGTTCGTAAATTGAGCCGCCATTCGACATTTTTAATTTATATCCTAATTCACGCAACAAATCATCATCTTGCACATAATTTGGGTTTTTGGGTATGCCCTTCTCTGCTTTATACAAAAATGCGTTTACCCTCGCTAAACCCCAAGCAACCCTTGAATTGGGCTTTCCGCCCGAAATTGTTGGTCGGTGCGTTGAAGAATAAGCACCCATTCCCCTTCGCATAACCGCTTTTACGGCATCAAGCGTCATTTTTTTACTTCGGTTAATGTACTTGGACTTAAATTCCAAAACCTTTTTATTCAGCGTTGAAATGTTTTCGGGAGATAATTTTATTGCAGATGCAGACCTCAACGATGCCGAAGATTCGGGCTTGTTCATTTTGCTTCCATAAATTCTCTCTTTAATTGGTGCGGGAGTTTTTGATGGGCTTACATTTCCACCCCTGCCCATTTCAACGGCTTTTTGTTTTGATTCCCACTTGGCTCGAAGGTCGGTTCGGTTTCCGAAATTAGCACTACCCCCAATCGTTTGCAAGTTGCCTAAATTTTGGACTTGGCTTTTGTTAAAATAAGCACTACGCCCAATCGTTTGAAGATTGCCTAAATCTTCAACTTGGCTATCTCCAAAATCAGCCTCACCCCCAATCGTTTGTAGGTTGCCTAAATCTTGGACTTGGCTATTTTGAAAATAAGCAGCACCCCCAATCGTTTGCAGTTTGCCTAAACTTTGGAATTGGCTACCTTTAAAATTAGCAATACCCCCAATCGTTTGCAAGTTGCCTAAACTTTGGACTTGGCTAAATGTAAAATTAGCATCCTTCCCAATCGTTTGCAGGTTGCCTAAACTTTGGACTTGGCTTTTGTTAAAATAAGCACTACGCCCAATCGTTTTCAAGTTGCCTAAACTTTGGACTTGGCTTTTTGCAAAAAAAGCCCTACCCCCAATCATTTGCAAGTTGCCTAAATCTTCCACTTGGCTATTTTCAAATTCAGCATCACCCCCAATCGTTTGTAGGTTGCCTAAATCTTGGACTTGGCTATTTTGAAAATAAGCCCTACTCCCAATCGTTTGCAGGTTGCCTAAATCTCGGACTTGGCTATTTTCAAAATAAGCAGCACCCCCAATCGTTTGCAGTTTGCCTAAACTTTGGAATTGGCTATCATAAAAAGTAGCATCACCCCCAATCGTTTGTAGGTTGCCTAAATATTGGACTTGACTATTACTAAAAAACGCACCACCCCCAATCGTAACAAGGTTGCCTAAATCTTGGAATTGGCTATCCTTAAAATTAGCATCGCCAATTATGATTTCCGTTGTCTTGGGATTAAATTCATTCACATCCATAGCAACCCTATCTCCATACACCGCCCTCAATTCATCTTTGTTCTCATTCAAATAGTTTTCACTTCGTTGTATATGCCCGTTTCTATCAGAATAATCCAAAGTAAAACGCTTTTCATCTTTTTTTAGGTCAATAAATTCTTCCACAAACCCTTCAAATACTCCTTCTTCTAAAACCTTCAAATAAAGATTGTACGCCCTTTTATTGTACCTCACCGATTCCAACCATTTTTTCCCGCTTTCATCTTGAAAATTCTTTTCCAAAAACGATTCCGCTATCGGTATCATTTCGGGTTCAAGGTCTTGGGCGGCACTCGCATTTCCACGAACTTCGCCAACCTTGTTTTCATCCATTCTAATCGCAATTCTTGGAAACCATTTGTCCTCGCTTTCGGTTACATACACATAAAAATCCCCGCCATCTATTTGCCCACTTGCGGCTGTTTTAGTACACCAATAGGTATCTTGTACCAACTGCGTTAATTCGGTTGCGTTTTCCCTTCTTTCTGCTTCGGGGGTGCTACTTCCACCATTAAATTTCAACCAAATTCCGTTCCCGCTTATTCTTGCAATTTCTTTGGCTTTTACAATCCGTTTAATGTTTTCCAACTGCAAAATTGAAAAGTCCTTCAATAAATAGTCGCTTTGTTTTGAAAATAATTGGGCAAGTGTTATTGCGTCAAATGCGGTGAAATTTCGGATTGTTTTTTTGTTCCGTTTTACTAATTGGTCATTCTTAAAGTCATAATTGTCAAGCAATACCGACCTTAAAATAAAATACCTAAATGCGTAGGGATATTTGCTTTGATTCAAATAGTTTACCCATTCGGCAAGGGTTGATTTTTGGGCTTCTGCAAATTTATTTAAGTATTGAAAATGTGCGGATTCGCTTTCAATAAATCCATCGTATTTTTCCAACACTTCAAGCGATGCCCCTTGTACTAACTTAACACTCCTTTCGTTAATAATTACATTCACTATTGCTTGGGAAACTTCCGAAACAACATACTCACTCACGTTCTCAGCAAGTTCGGTGTACGCATTTTTGATTGCGTCTTGAACGCCCTCTTTTGTGAATTTAACCCCCGCCAAACCAATGTCAATTATTGCTTCAATTTCGTATTTATCGGTAATTCCGATTTTAGCGAATTTGGGCATATTTTCTTGGGCTTGGGTTATTCTTCCACCTCTGCCCAATAAATTACTCGGAATATCAAATAAAATCTGCATACGAACAATTTTTTACACAATAAAAGTAATCAAGTTGAATGATTTTATACCAACGGCTCACCATTCTCGTCAACAACCTTTGAAACATTTTTGGCAAGTTGGTAAAGGGTAATTTCATCCATTCCCCTATCCCTTATTTTTGCATTTTCAAGTGCTTCCCAATCCCCAAACCACGCTTTAAATTCGGGGGTGCGTACCAAGTGCCATTGTTCGGGAGTTAGGTTGCTCGGCTTTCCATTGGGGGCTAACAAAACGCTACCGCCACTCTCAAACCTTATATCGGGATTGCTACCATCAAAAGTTGCATTTGTGCCATCGGCCACTTCGCCACCACCGCCTCTTTCAAGCATATCCGAATACATTTTTTGGATTTTGGCATTGTCCTCTAATCCCGAAATGTAATCGTAATCTTCCATTGTCAAAGTGCCTTTGTCCGCTATTGTCTGCAACCTTTCGGCTATAAAATGAATTTCTTTGTCCTCTTTTACATCCTCTTTAGCCAACTCCAAAACACGAATCAAAAGCGGCATATTCATAGTAATTTCACCGCCTTCTGCCATTTCGGGAATTGGTCGGTACTCCCCACTTTGTATTTTTTCGAGAAATTTTACTACTGATAAGGTTTCCAATTCAATCTCTCCGTTTCTAATATATTTACTTAAATAAATAGCATTTAAGTCAGTTTTTACATCGGCTACATAATTTTCGTAATAATAAATTTTAGTGCCTACCATTTTAATTTCAGTAGCGGGGAAAAAACTGAATTGTTCAATTTGTTTTAATGATAGTGGCTTTGAATAAATTGCCTTTCCGTAATATCCACCTTCTTCTAACCTAATTAAATTTTCTTTAGGGTGTGCTTGGCTTATTGGTCTTAAAGTAGCCAAGTATTCATATTCGGTTGGCATTTCATTGTTTTGCCTATCTCCCACCATCTTCGCAAACTCTTTTAAATAGTTCCCATAGGTTTCAGTCATTCTGCGAAAATCCTTTTGCGAAATAGGGTAGAAAATCTTTTGGCTTAAAAATGTGTACTCGCCATCCGCCACAATGGGCATTATTAAGCCATAATGCTCTTTGTCGGTTGTAATTTTTATCGGTTTTTGATTGCTACCGCCAATATGAAAAACAATTCTGCGAACATCGTTTGCCTTAAAAACACGCAAAATCCTTGTCAAAAGCAGAGAATCAACAAAAATTTCGAGGTTTCCAATGTTAATTGTTAAAGCATAATGAAACATTCGCTTCCCATATTTATTGTAATCCTTTTCGGCAATTATTTTTTTGCCTTGCAGAACCCCACCATAAGCGTAGGCAAGTACATCGTCAATGGATAGTTCAGCAGTTTGGTATTGTTCGGTTTGTGGAACAACCGCTTCCCAATTCGGATAGTTTACACCAACCAATCTCTCTTGTGGCACTTTATTCCAAAGCGACTTTATAGTTCCTTTAAGCGAATTTGGATAGGTTTGATTTTCAAGCACAACCAAAATATGAGCATCGGTGGCAACAATTCTTTTATTTCCTGCATACAAAGCCCCCGACATAACTTCTCTTACTTCATCTTTGCCAACTATTTCAGCCAAAGAATCAATGCCCGTTTTATTTAATTTGCTTGGCGGCATTGGGGTTAAAAATCGGATATTTGAATCTTCATTTTCATCTTCTACTTCACCGCCTTCTACATAACCGCCTTTAGCGTACATTCTACACGCTGACAAACCCTGCAAGTAATTTGATATTTCTTTTGCCGTTCCGCTAATCGTATGCAAATCATCGTTTCGCACAGAATTTTTGCAGACAACCATATCTCCCTGCCGAAGCGTTGGAAATTGAACAAAAACATTGGTAGAACGCTTAATTTCATCAAGCATTTCAATCGGCAACTTATCTACAAAATCATACACCTTTTCGGATTGCATTGCTTCTTTGGGCAAAATATATTCATCGCCCTCAATTACCACTTGGGTATAATCATTTCCCGAAACTACATTGTATGCAATATCGTTTCCGCTATCGTGGCTTGTTTTTTCTCCACCAAATACAAGTCCGTATGAGTTCATAAAATCGGCATTTAAGAACCGAAGATACGAATTTAATAGTCCATTTTGAAAGGAATATGGCAAACAACATAGCCCTTTGAAGGAACTCTAACCCCTTCCCCGCCAAATTTTTTCAAACGTAAAATAAACCCCCAATCGTGTCCATAGCCATCTAAATCCGACCAACGCACGTTTGGAAAAAGGTCTTTGCGGTGGCACAAATTACTTGTACCTATTCTGCCTTGTTCCATTTTAATTTTGCGTTCACTTGCACCCGTATTGGTTCGGATAAAATCATTGAAATAAAGCCATTTGGGATTTTTCCAAAACTCAATAGCGTCAATCAATTTTTCACAATAATCCACGACAAGCATATCATCGGAATCAAGGTATGCAATGTATTCTCCCTTTGCGTTTTCAATTCCAATATCTCTTGGACTGCCTTCAAATTGGGAATTTCTTTCAACCTCAAAATAACTGAAATTCTTTGGTTTGTGCATTTCAACAAAGTTGCGGTATTGTGCTTTTGTTATTGGGCATCCGTGAGAAATAACAATCAATTCAATGTTGTTTGAACTCTCACTTTGCCCTGCAAAACCCGCTAAAGCCCGATGAAATTTATTCACCCGATTACTTGCCCCACCTTGATAGTCATAAAGGTAGGACTGCATAACCATTGTTAGTTTCATACGTTGTTCAGATTGTATTCAATTCGGTCTGCTCTACGAAGTAATTTAACGGCATCTACATCGTTTGGTTCGTGCATATAGGCTTGATAATCCTGCAAAAATTCAAGCGTTAATGAACTATCGCTTTTCGCCAACTTATTGAGCCGTTTTTGTTTTATGAATTTTTCACGGATTCGGTCAACTACAACGCCAATAGTAGAAATTCTTTCCCGCAATTCTGCTTCACGTTTTTCCATTTCAGCATATCTTTCCAAATCTTCATTTAAAATGCTTTGAAGAATGTAAACTTCGGTTTCATTTTCGATTTCCAAAATGGCATATTCGGTTGCCTTATATTGCTTTTCAAGGGCATCGCTTCCGCTTGATTTTTTCGATTCGGCTTTGAGTGTTTTAGTCAATTTTTGCGACAACTCTAATTTCTCCTTTTTTAATTTGAGAATTGCCTCTGCTTTACCTATTTTTGCCTTGTAAGAAGTGATTGAATCAGTTACCATAACTAAAGTTTGATTTTATGCGAAGATATTACAAAATTAAAGACAAAGACGAATTAAACGATGCTTTTTTTGAATTGTGCAAACATTTTATTGAATCAAAGTCAAAGGGCGTAAACGGAAAATATACATTGACTAAATTCAGCAACCTTTTAGGCGAAAGATTGGATGTTATTTCAAGATTTATGAATGGCGACATTTTCCTTTCGATTGATAAGATTATTCAATATTCCCAAAAAATGAATTACAACCTTGAAATATCTTTTAAAAGGAATAAAGCGAATCCGATAAAATCGCTTGTTCAAGAGCAATCCAATGTTCCTGCTCGGTAATTATACTGCTGCCAAAAACTTCTTGGGCTTTCTGCCCCATTTCCGAAATCATTTCGGGAGTTAATGAACGCAAAATATCCTTTGCTTCGTTTACGTTAGAAACGGAAAACACGCCTTCTTTTTGGAATTTATTAAGTGGTATGTCAGTTATTACGGGGATTTGCATAAGTGCCAATTCCTCAATAATAAAAGGCAAAGGAGAAAGGGTGAAAAAATCATCACGCTTGGGCATTACAATAGCCACGCTTAACCCCAACTTGTAAATGTTTTTAAAATGATAGGTGTAGTCGTTGGACTGAACTCTGCGAATTGGTTGAAAATTTCCATTGAATTTTTTACTCAATTTCGCAAGTGAATTATCTTCATAAACATCAAGCCCATTGGTTTCCTCAATCTTTTTGTCCTTTCGGTTTCCAAATGGATTTGCACCATAAATTACATACTCAAATTTTTCATTGTTCTCTTGGCAAAACTTAATCAATTCGATTTCTTTTTCGTTTCTGCCAACCCCTGCGTGTTGGGAATAAAATCCAACTCGGTAGGGCGGTGGGGGATTGAAAAGTTCGGGCATCTTTTGAAAGTCAATACTTTCAACCACAATCGGGCTTATTTTCGTGTTGTAAACTTCGGTTAAAAGCGGTTTGGAAATTTCAAACTTGCCATCTACCATTTTTCTTATTTCCTCATTGTATGCTTCGCAAGGAATAAATACCTTATCCGCAAAGTAAATGTTCTCGTAAATGTTATCCTTAACTCTCTCGTAGGTTTTTTTTGAAAAATGATAGTCCTTTAATTGTTCGATTGGAAAATCAACAATAAATGAAATCCGTAATGTCGGCTTCAATTCTCTTATTAAGGCGTAAATTGGTCGCAGCCTAATATCGCAAAAAGGGAAAATAATCACATCCGCTTGTTGTATTATTTCGCTTGGTAGGTCAATGTCTTGCCGCAATTCGGTTAAATGCTCATTGTTTGACTTTTGAGCCATAAAAATACAAGAAGCCATTTTTGGGGTGTTGCTCAATCCCAATGCGGGTACAAACATATTACGAAGCCCAAAAGCATCCATTCTCGGACACACAAATAGAACTTTGGTCTTTTTATTCTGCTCAAAAAATGCAGGAAAAGCCTCTCGGTAATCTAATTCGGCATCAGATAAAAGCGATTTGTAAATGTTGTGTAGCCCTTTCATAATTTTAATTGCATTGTCCACCACCGCTAATCTTCGTAACGGGCTTTAGGTTGGGGTGTTGACTTGGATTTTGAGAAACTGAATCCTCAATTTGATTTTCAAATGTTATTCTTTCGGTTTCGGTTAAATCAACCCAATCGAAATTGGAATCAACCCTTCTTTCAAAAAGGGCTTTTCCTATTGCCCAAAATGCCCCTTGATTTTGGCGAAGGTACGCTTCATCCGTTTCATTTTTGCTGTTGGTAAAATGATTGTGTTCAAAAAGCAAGTGCCTTGCATCAATTAACCAACCCCAACTTTTTGCCATTGCAAATAAATCCGTATCTGCAAACATTGAAGAATATTTTGGATAGTAAATGTAGCCAAGCATTTCATACGCCTTTCGATTCATAATTGGCAATGAAAGTATGTTTTGGGATATGCCATCGTTAATCAAAATTACTCTTGGCTCGTCTGAATCAAACCCATTCACTTCTCGCAACTTTTCTACCCAATTTTCGGGGCAATTAAAATCATCTGAAACAACAACAATCCAATCCCCCGAAGATTGTTTTCCCCCTGCGTTTACGGCATCAACACAATTTTTATTGTGGTTAATTGCGAGTTTTAATTTGTTTTTCTTTGCTAATTCTTGGTAGCCAATGTAGTTTTCTGCCGTATCGGAATAATCAACCGACAAAATGTATTCAACCCCTGCGTGTTTCCATTTTTGTACGGCTTCCGTTGCCATTTTAACCCTATTTCTCGATGGGTGAACGATGCTTATTTTCATTTTATTTTTTTATTAGTAATGTCTTTTAATTAAAGTGTTTGCGATTTTTTATGCTCAAATTGATTTGACTAAATTAGCCAAAGTTTTTTAAACCCAATTATGCTTTGATTTTAGTTTTTCAAATACTTGCGTGTCCGTAGTCCAAAGCGTAGTCCAATTATTGAAATCCCGCATTGTTAATTTGTAGTATTCGTGATTATCCAAAACCCTTTCCCAACCATAACCTTTTTCTTCGGTGTCGTGAGAAATAATGTAGGGAACATTTTTGCCCATTGCATAATTGATACATTCGGGTCTTGAATCTCCGTGTCCATCGGCAAATACAAGGTCAAACTTTTCGGCAAATTGCCCCATAAAGTTCCAATTTTTACCCCCTAAAGCAAAGTGAATTTCAAGGTGTGGGTACACAAATTTAAGGTCGTTTCTAACTCGCCAAAACCATTCGTCTGATTGCATTTCAACAGCAATAACTGACTTTGATTTTTGCAAAAAATAGGGTGTGCTTCCAAAACCGCAACCATACTCAAAAATTGTATTTATTGAACCCTTTTTCACATTTTTGAAAAGGGCATCTATAAGTACAAGGTGGTTTGAATATCCGTTAATTTCTATTCCGCTAATTGGAGAAAGTCCTTCGTATATTGAGTTGTCCATTCGATGTTGGTGTTAATTTTTGATTTAATAAGGTCAAAAACAAGATTGAAATTTTGCAAAGGGTTTCTCGGAAGGTGGGCATCCATATACTCAACACCTTCTTGCCATTGCCAATTACCTCTATCAACTCGCAATCTTGCATATCCGCTTGGCTCTTTGCCCCTATCAATAAAATTGATTTTGTCAAAGCCATAATCTTGTAAAAATTTGGTGAGCATAATTTGGTCAGTAAACCAATAATCGGTAAAATGAACGCTTCGTGATTGGGGAAAATCCTGCATTTTGTTTAAGCAGTTTGGGTAGGAATAAAGCGTAGGAATACTTGGCACTACTTCCAACCATTTTTGTTTTTGCATACCAACATAGCACATAGGAATTTGAGTTCTATCGGTAAGGTCAAAGCCGAATGAATTTACTTTGTCAAAATCTCGGTTCAAAAACGAATTTAGGGGAATCATATCAATATCGCCCAAAATTACATAATCGCTTGGCTTAATATTTGGATTTAGGTAGCCCCACAGCCGCAAACATTGAACAATCGTTGGAGTTTCAAATCGCAAACCCTTTGAATTAAAATAGGTTGCAATGTGATATATGCCTTGCTCTTTGCAAGTTTTATGTACTAATTCGCCATACTTTATAAAAAGTTGTTCTGAATCAGCATCATACACGCTTAAAATAATTGGCTCAAACCCAAAATGCTTCCAAATGGATGCCGTTATTGGTGCGTAAAAAAGGTAGTCGGGGTTGTAATCGGTACTTAAAATAACAAATTGTTTCATAGTGTCCAATAAAATGTTTCGGGATATAATGCTTCTGCTTTAAAAAGTAATTCGTTTAGTTCATCAACCTCTTTACTCAAAGGGTTTCTAACATAGTAATTCAAAGCCCCCTCATATTTTATATTTGTAATTTCGTTGAAGGTTTCTTCTAAATGATAGCCGCCCTGCCCAATATGATTTACTAATTTGTCGCAGCAACTATCGGTTGAAAATGCACCTACTTCGTGCGAAAATGGATTGTTTGGCATAGGGCTTATACCCAAAAAACGAAACTCACTTAACGAATCGCATACATAGGGCAAAACTATTTGATTTAGAAAATCTTGGTCGCTTCCTTTTCTTTTGAAATCGAATTTTGGATTTTCTAAAATGTGGTTGGGAAAGGCATATTTTTTAAACCCAATCATACCGCCCATTAAAGGAATTGTGTGCGAAATACTATCGCTTATTGCGTGTGCCTTCGTTCCATCTTGAATCCACCTTTCAATGCAACGCCAATCTTTTAGAGTTGGCAGAGAATCAATATCTCGGCAGATAGTGTAGTCGTATTTGAATACGGGGTACAAACGCCAAAGCATACTTTTACACAAATCCTCTTTTTCGCCCACAATCCAAATCTTAACGAAATCAAGTTTGTGAATTTCTCCAAAGTATAAAATGTGGCTTTTATATGAATCGGCATCAATGTAAAGCACAATATCGTAATCGGGAAATAGAAACTTGTACGCCCTTAAATTCACGCTAAAAAATTGCAAAAATGACCTAAAGGAATGGCAATCTTTATCCTCTTGCCCAAATCCAAAAAGGGAAAGGGAAATGCACTTATTTATTGGGTATGAAGTCATAAAAATAAATTGGTTTTTGAACCTCGTACTCGTTTTGCAACACTCCGCTATTTTTTATCAGCATAGCCCACTCCATATCTTCTCCGTACGATTTATGGGGGAACTGAAAGCATTTTGCAATTTCAGTTTTGATACAATTAAGGTGGTTAGGCGGTCTGAAATATGCACCATTATTTTCATACGCAAATCCATACTTTATTGAATGATAAAAATTTTTGGGGGCAATGCCATCAAATGTTATTACCCCAATCAATGAAAGGTTGTCGGGCTTCCCCTTTATGCCCTCTAAAAGAATTTCGCAATAATCTTCTGAAACCAAATCATCATCATCAATGAAACATACATACTCCTTCTCGGCTAATTCAAGCAAGTTGTTCCGCTTTTCTCCAACCGATACCCCACTCGTTGAATCAATGATAATTTCAAAAAACTTGGAATACTCATTTAGTGCCTTGTCAAGCCGTTCTTTTAGCCGTTCAAGTAATTTTTCTCTTTCTACACAATGGCATATAAGTAACGAAACACCGAAATTCGGCCTTTCTTGTAAAATTGCTTGGTATTCCATTATGCTCAATGAAGTTCGTATTATAGAAACCGCTTCTTGGGGGTTTTTAATTCCCGAAAAAGTGAGTTCAAATGTACGCTTTTCTCCGTTATTTTCAATCTTGAAGCCCGTTGTAAATTTTTTTTGCATACTCAATAGATTGAAAGTTCAGTATTTCTTCCTTTAATTCGTGAAATTGCTTTCGGTTAATGTTTAAGTCCAATCCCGTTTCATACAATTCGGAAACATTTTTGTAGGGCATTATGAAAATAAAATCGCCCACCGAAAAATAGTAAATTGAGCCGAGTTTGCCCGAACACAATGTCAGCACAAATTTGTAGTTTTCTGCCTTTCGCCAATTCAAGATAAAAAAGCCCTTGTCGGTAAGAAGCACCCTTGCTTTTGCGTAAGCGTTTAAAACCGCCTTTACCTTCGTTCTATTGACAATTACCGCATCAACTTGGTATGCAGGTTCGTGTCGCCTAAAATATTTGTTGAAATCGCCAATTTGAACGTATATGCCGTTGTCCACAATAAATGTTTCATCGTTGGCAACATAAAATCGCTTGTTAATAAAATTCAAGTTCATAGCACCCTATTTATAGCCCTTGTAATTGCAACATAAATCAAATTCAGTTCTTCCTCAAACCATTTGTAATCATCGTATGTTTGTTCGGTTTTTTTGTAAAACTCCAAAATTTCTTCGGGTTTCTTTATGTCGTCAGCAAGAGTAACGCTTGAATACTCCATTCCTTTTGCTTTGTGAATTGTTGAAACAATTAAATCGGCATCGCATCTATTATTTACAACCCTATTTTTTGCTTCCCTAATTTCTTTGAAAATGTTTCCGCCATATCGGTTAATTATTTCAATGCAGGAAATCATTTTTACATCGCCTACCTTTTTTGCAAATTGGTACGCTTCATTGATGTCTTTAAAATTCCTTAATAAATCATTTTTAATTAGTCCGTGTTTACCTTTTTTTAGTTTGTAAACATCGCTTAATAAACCACCCGCAGCGAAATTATACCCTTGTTTACCACCCTCTAAATAAATCTTTTTTGTCGGGTTATTTAATAGCACATCCAAAACACTTGAATTACTCCTACACAAAATTGCATTTTCGGAATTGCTTTTGTTTACACCCCTGCCAATAATTTGAATACCCGTAGGCATCTTCATTTTTTTCTTGAAATCTAAAATCCAATTTGCCTTTTCAGCAATAACATTTCCAAACCTAAAAGAAACCGACAAAGGGTAGGTTTTGTAATTTAATTTTCCAAGTGCATTTATGGCGTGTCTAAATCGGTATATTGATTGATTTGGGTCGCCAACAATAATCTTTCGGGCTTCCTGCGAAGCGAAAATCCGAAGCATAACGGGGGAAGCGTCTTGCCCTTCATCAAACAAAATGTAATCGTAATTTAATTGCGGATTTGTAAGCATATAAAACTTCAAATACGCATCGTGTGTCATTGGCAATTCGCCTTTAATCATTTTGTTTACAACAACCCCAATGGCTTTGTTTACATTGTTTACAAAGTTTGTATTGGTGCTTTTTATTTGTGAAGGTAAAAGCGGTTTATTGTGCGGTAAGTGGCAGTACAATTCAAAACACCTTTTTATCGTGTAAACAAATTCTGCAAAGTCAATTAAATCTGAATACTCGTCAAATATTTCTCTAAAATCTTTCTCTTTTAGTTCGTTTACAACCTTATAGCGTTTAGAAACAAAATTGGAATAGGCAAGTCCGTGAGCAGTTTTTACAAGCACGTTTGAACCAAATCTTTTTTCGCCTTCTTGTTTTACGCTTTTGTTAAAAGCAATGTAAAGGAAAGTTTTATTCGGCCTTAACTTTGTAAACTCAACCAAAGTAGTTGTTTTTGCCGCACCTGCCCCCGCAATAATTTTGATTTCCTTTTCCTGCGAATTAATGATTTCAATTTGTTCATTTGTCAGAAGCATACAAAGTCGGGTTTACGATTGTTTTTCCAAGAATGAAGATGCTTTTTACCCTTTGAATAATACTCTCTATAACACTCAACGGGGTTATCTGAAATTTTGTAAACATCGGGCATAGCAATAGCAAAAGGGGTAATTGATTTTTTGGGCAATTTTGGTCGGTTTTCTTCTGCCCATAAAATAACTTGTAAACAAGAATGAACTCGGCCATATCTCTCGCTGTATTCAAAGCAAAGAGAAATTCCGTGATTAATTAACCACTCGTAATTTTCTTCGCTTTCGGTCAGCCATAAATTGCAGGGGTGCTTTAAGTGAGAAGGTAGATAGGGGGCTTTTATTCCCGAATTAACTAAAGTGTGGGTAGAGCATAGCATTTGAGCCGTTTCAAGCGGCATTTTAACAATATGCTTATCCACCAAATAAGAACCCGCTATAAACGGATTGGAATGAATTGCAAAGATATTCATACTTGACAAATTTAGTCAAATTTTTGAATTTAAAAAAAGCCCGAAACGCTTTTTTACAAAGGTTTCGGGCAACCAACCAAAAAACCCAAACGGGTATGTTTAATTCAGTATGGCAACTGAATGTGCTTTTATTTCTTTCGCTATTTCCAACACATTTTCCTCGCTTGGCTTTTCATCGCAAAGGGCTACTCCAACAATCTCAACATCAAATTCTTTTTCAGCAAAATTGTTGTCCTCATTTTCGGTAATATGAAAAACAATTAAGGCAGTTTTTTTTACGCCTTTCCTTTCTACTTGAACAAACATTGCTGATTCTAAAGTTGTTCTCGGAAAAACTCTATGCTGATTCATTTCAACCATTTGATTGCAAAATTTAGCAATAACAATAGGGTCAAACAATTTTGATGCGTCAATTTCAATAGTGTATTTCATATCAAGTGTTTTGGATATTTCTTCTTAATTGTAAAGGTACAAGATTCGGATATTTAATTTGCCTTATCTTAATTTTATCGTCTGCTGTCAATGTTTGATAGCCAATGTTGTATTCAAGCAAAAGTTCGCCCCTTGTTTTGCCTTTTTTAAGTTCTTCAAAAAACTTGTCGGCAACATCGGAAAAGTTAATCGTATGTTTTTTGCGACCTCTTTTTTTGCTTACACCCGTTGTAACCAATTCCGAATTAATTTGGTTTTGCTTTCCTTTCTGCTTTTCCCTTTTCATTTGTATCGGGATAGGATTCTTAAAGCGTACTTGTCGCATTTTAATTTTGTCCTCTTTGCTTATTTTTTGGTATGAAACATTGTACTTTTTAAGCACTTCCAAAATTTTTCCGCCATTTTCTATTTCGGCAAGAATTTGCTCAAAGATTGGGGAATAAATAGCGAATTGTTGTTTACCCTCTTTTTTCCCTTTAAAATTGAATTTAAGGGATTCGGCCATTGATGTCATTCCTGCGAGTGCATCCATAATCTCAAAAACCATTTCTTCCAATCGCTTTGTATGTTCTTGAATTTCCCTTTTGGTTGTGGCTATTTTGTAGCCCCTCGTTGAAGCAATAATTGGACTGATTTTATTTGCCCGTAAATCGTGTACCGACAATCTTATTGTCGAAGCATCGGTTTTATAGCCCGTAACCGAATTAAACATTTCAGAAATGTCTTTTGATGTAATAAAATCGGTACGGGATTCAAGCGTTTTTACAATAAACTCTTGTAGGTTTTTTTTGATTGATTTGTTTCTCATTTTGAATTTGGGTTTTAATAAATTCCATCCACTCATTAAAGTTTTTGGCGGGGTTTTCGGGGTTAATTGTTGATTTAATTTTTAACATATTCTTTCCAAAAGGTTATATTGCTCATTATTCGGAACGGCTTTTTGTTGAAAAAAACAATCCACCAAGTATCAAGCAAAATGAAAATATTTTCATTAATTTCAATTCTTACATTCCCTTGTTTGTCTTTGAATACTTTTAAATTGGGGCAGTATTGTTGCATCAATTCCGTATTTCCATCAACTAACTGAAACGCAATTACTTTGTCAATAGCGGGAGTAAATTCCCAATTAGAAAAATCGGCTTCGGTATTCATTTGCTTGTTCTTTAGATAAAAAAATGATTCTTGATTTTAGTTCTTCGATTGTTGATACGGCAGGTTGATTTTCGCCTTCCTCGTCTGCGTTTAGCAAAATTATGTTCCCAAGCAACGGATATGACCAATCTTTCATAATTATACCGCCATATTGTTCTACCCAAAGTCCTTCATCATCGCAGTACATTGTATCTCCATTTTCAAGGGTAATTGGGCAGGTAAAAATTCCGCATTTGTTACCAATAGCAGGTGCTATTTCAGTCCAATCTTTGATTTCAATTTCCTCAAAGATTTGTTTTTCAACATTGATTTTGATTGCTCTCATTTTGAGTATTTAAGGGTTACATAAAAAGCATTTCCGTAGGGGGATTTCGTTTTTTCGATTGTGGTAAAGTCCTCTTTTTTAGGTTCGCCACGCACCAATCCCGTAAAGGTTTGTTTTCTTTCATCGTAGTTAAAGGCAATGATTTCAACGCCTTTTTCTTCGCAATGGTCAGCAAAAACTTGTGCAATTCTCATAGGTCAAATGTATGTGCTTGTTATTTACTTTGCAAGTATTTTTAGTTAAAAATTGTTAAAATCTACACCTTCACTTGTTGTTCGGTTAAAGAAATTTTAGTTATTGCCCAATCGTTTTTCTCAATTTCTTGGGTGTAAATTGTGTTTAAGTCAATGAAATTGGTTTGACTGCTCATTTTGTTTCGTTTTAGGTAGTTGGTTTTTTAAATAATAAAAGCGTTCAGTTCAAATTGCCGTAGTATGTGAATTAAATCAGAGTTGGTAAAATTCCATAGGGTTATTTGCTCTTTTTTATCCGTGAGTACATTTGTTGCATCTTGCAAACCACGAATTTGATTGTTTCTAAAATCGTAGAAATAATGTTCAAAAAGAATTGTGATTTCTTTTTGTTCGGGGTGGTCGTACATTCCTGCTTTTACACTTTCAATTTTTTTCTCAATTTCAAGAATTAAAAGCGTTTGAAGATTGTTGTCAAGGGTTTCGTAAATTTCCGACATTGGTTTATTTGCCACAACTATTTGTTTTTCTGCGTTAAAAAAGCGGGGAAATTGATTGCTCAATCTCCCCGCATTTTAATTTAGATTTCGGTTTCTTCTTCGGTTTGTTCTTCGGTTTCTTCTTCGGTTTCTTCCAATTTGTCTAAAAAGGTTTCCATTTCATCTTGGTATTCGGCTACCCAATCTTCAGCAGAACTACCATTAATTTCGACACTTAAATCATTTGGATTTGAAATGCAAACTTGGTTGTCCCAATTAATTTCAAATCGTGCATCATCCGTATCAACTTTCGCATCTTCCGCATCATTTTTCATTTGCGAAAATAATGTTTCGATTTTCTCCCGCATCTTTAGGATAAGTTTCGCATCCGTATTTGTAGGTGCGGTTTCAAGGGAATTGATAATTGCGATTACATCGCTTTTGCTGAAAAGTGAGCCGACACTTGCGTTCACTTGTTCGATTGCTTGTTGTTTGTTCATAACGATTTGGTTTTTGGTTTTTGGTTTTTGTTAAATTGATAACGCAAATGTAAGGGGATTTGTATTTACGTTGCAAATATCTTTTGTTAAAATTTGTTAAACGATTGCTACTAAAGGTATTCGTGGATTGCTGAACAATAAACACTACCCGCACACTACCCGCACACTACTCGCTACTCGCACAATGCTACTTGGTAGTTATTTGTTTTCCACCTTTTTAATTTTAAGCGTAGTTGTACTTTGGCCAAAATTTTCTTTTAGGTAGTTAAGGACATCGGCAACTTGCTTTTTGATAATCCCTTTTTTAACTATTGAAATTGAATCGCAAACCCAAAACATTCCTCGTTGTTTTTTTCCAATATCGGAAACTTGAAGCAGAGAAACTTTTTCAACGTACCAAACATCATCGTCTTTATCAATGAATATTTTACGACTTTCGTTAATTGTAATTATTGACATTTTAAAATTGATTTTTTTAATTCAGATAATATGTTTTGTCTTATTCCCAATTTTTTGTTTGAAAGGCAGTTAGAGAGTTGCATTTTACTTAATTTTTGATTAAATTTGACATTGATTGATTGTTGCGTTTTCCAAAAACGCAAAAAAATGGAAGCCGAAGTTTACGCCCTTCGGCTTCTTTTTTTAAAAGAAAACTTATTAATCTTTAACATACGCAATCACATCGTTAAACCTTTTGCTGAATTTTTGCTTAAACTCGGATTCGCTTTTTAGATTCGATAAATCGCCAACCGCTACGGGCAAGTATTGTCCGTTGAATTTTACAAAATGAATTTCAAGGTCGCACAATTTAGCATCACGCATAAACATTTTTTGGTTGCTTGTCCAATAGTGCATTTCATACCAAACGCCTACGCACATTTCATTGTACTTTGAAATACTCTTAATTTTCCGAACTCCGAAAAAATTTGGCTGACACATTTCTTTGGCGGCTTTTTTGTGGGGGGCTATGAAGAACATATTTTTGAATTTTGGTTGGAACAAATTTCGGTGCTTGATATTTAAGTTGCAAATAATTTTAGTTAAAGAATGTTAATTTGCTGAAAACCCTATAAAACACTTAATTTGCAGAATGAAAGTAATCGTTTATACTCTTTTTTCACACCCCGCAGATTCGTTTTCATTAAATACATACATACGGGGGCTTATGCTTAATTTGAAATTAGCGAGAATACTTTACCCCGATTGGAAAATTGTTTTGATTGTTTCGGAAAGCGTTTTTTATGCTAATGAATGGTTGCAAAAAGTTGGTATTGAAATTGTTTTGGCAAATGACAACGATGCTTTTACCAAAAAAATGCTTTGGCGTTTAAAACCGATTTTTTGCGAAAAATACACGCACATAATTTGCAGGGATGTAGATGCCCCACTTACACTTCGGGAACGGCTTTGTGTTGAGGATTGGATTTTAAGCGGGGCAGTTATTCACGCAATTACTGATAACGATTATCATTCCGTTCCACTTTTGGGCGGGATGATTGGATTTAGGACTGAAAGATTCGTGGCACACACTCAAATTACAAGTTGGGAAAGTTTGTTTTCTAATTGCTCAATAGATTTTTCAGTAAAAGGGGCAGACCAAGATTTTTTAAGGGAATTTATTTATCCAAAATTTTCATCTGAATATATTTTGGAAGGAACTTTGTCTAAATGCCAACACTACATTAAGGGTATGCCTAAAAGCGATTCGCCTTTTTGTAAAACCGAAATTCCACAAATTGATTTAGGATTCCCGAAAGAATATGAGGAAAGCAACGAGGTTTGCCTACACATTGGCTCTGCGGGTTGGATTGAACCCAAAATTCATATTTTTTTAGAAAAGCACAAAGAAAAATTTTTGGATTTAACTGAAATTGAAACCACCTTTGATGTATTCTATTGGGCAAATCAAAACTATTAAAATGCACCCTTTACTTACCAACCCCAACGAGTGGCAATTCGTGGACAAAGAAACGAATTTGCTTTACCCGTATTACACCGAACCTTCTTTAGAAATTATTGATTATTTCGATTTTTCAGAACAAAGAGTTTTGGAACTTGGAATGGGGGCATCTACAATATGGTGGTCGAAAAAAGCAAAAAGCGTTGTTGCCGTTGACGACAATCCGCAATGGTACAATATGGTTGTGGAAGGTTTGAATGAAAAAAATAGCCACAATGTTCACGCTATTTTTGCGGAAGAACTACAAGATTATACCTTGCCCTTAAAAACGATGGGCGTTTTTGATGTAATTATTGTTGATGGCAGTTTTCGGAAAGAATGTTTGGAACTTATTTCAAAAGAAAACATTGCCGAAGGTGGAATGGTGATTTTGGACAATTTAGAACTTGTACCCGAAGCAATCGAAATCCCACTTTTACGAGCAAATGAAGTACACATTTTCGCACAACGGAAACACCACTATTGGCGTACCGCAATTTGGCACATAAAAAACTTTGAACTTGTTTCCGATAACCACGAATTAAACTCTTTAGAGCAGAAAAAAAGACGAGGAATGTTATGAACGAATTAGAACAACACTATTTAAAATACTTTAAATTGTTTAGCGTTCACGCACCGATTGAAATGGTGAACTATGTTGGCGGTCAAAACGGGCTTCCGAATGGTATGGCATCAAGTTTGGAATGTTGTATTGAATTTTCAAAAATAGCAACTCCCGATTCAGTAATTCTTAATGCAGGGGCAGGGGCTTCTTCTTTTGTTTTGCGAAAATTATTTCCTAATGTGATTTGCACCGACCCCGACAAAGATTATTTGGAAGCGGTAAAACGAATTTGCGGATTGGCAGGGTTAAGCACCGACAATTTTATCGCAGTTGAAAGCGAAGCCGATGTACTTAAATTAAAAGCGGATTACACGCTTTATTACTTCGGAAACATTCAAAGGATGCCGTACCTTAAAAACCACATTGAAATTACGGGAAAAGCACTTTATATTGATGATACGGATGATAGGTCTGATTGTCTTGAATACCGAAATTTCGTTTACAAAAACTTTTCCCAATACTCAATAACCGATTGTCGTGAAGCAATGGATTCCTATGGGCGTTGGGGCGTTATTCTCCATAAAAATAAACAAAAATCAAAAAGAATAGAAGCAGATTTTAAGTCCTAAAATTTGGATTAAATGCTTTTGCCATACCATTTCTCACGCAAAATGTGTAATTAGTTTGACAATATGCAGTTTCCCCACTTTTCTTTCTTGCTTCAATTTCATATTTGTTCAAATCATATCCTTTTTGTTTTTGTTCTTTAAGCCAATCAATTAAAAAAAATATGCCCCCACTTTGCCATTGTTTCCAATGTGTCATTTCGTGTTTATGAAAATCTGCATTGTCTTTTTCTGTGTTTTTAATGACAATGCCAAATGGGGGAACGATATAACCATTATAGTTTCTAAATGTGTTTTTGACATAAAAAATTCTTGGGTTGTCGTTTTTTCTTTGCTTTCTGCAATAAATGAAAAAAGCAACTATACTAATTATTGAAATGCCTAAAATTGTTTCTTTTTTTTTCACATTAAAATTTTAAAGGTAAATATGCGAAAAAAAATCGAGTTGCTTACACTTTATTATAAAATCTCCAAATAGATTAGTTAGTAGTGCTATTCCCCGTAAGAATTAGGCACACTTGCTCTTTGC
>Ga0247834_1002129_pt1 | contig 31030 bp, 11 predicted proteins | sample LaCruzMarch2015__8_FD_187118 | JGI IMG/M metagenome (GOLD analysis project Ga0247834, IMG submission 187118) | Freshwater microbial communities from meromictic Lake La Cruz, Castile-La Mancha, Spain - LaCruzMarch2015_12m | ecosystem: Environmental > Aquatic > Freshwater > Lake | place: Spain... | reverse complement strand
GTTTCAGGATCATGAAAATATTTGATGTGGCTGACAAAGGCCGCACAAAACAAAAAGGGGGCGATGGAAAGCAGGAACAGGGCGTAGATCATGGCGGTATTATTTTAAAATATTTATTTAGACTATAAAGACAGGACACCCGTATACCTTAATGCGATACATCGGCATGGTCATCCTCAAAATCAGGAATTAGTACATCGGTGGGCAGTAAATGGGCAAAATCCGAAACGCTATACCCTTCTATAAAATGATGACCATGTACATTAAAACCGTATTTATTGAATCCATCGGCATCAAACCCTTTGAGATCGTAACCATGTTGGTCATACCGATGGCCAAAGATGGAAAGTCCACTCCAGCTTGAAAACGCAGCGCCCAGGAAGACACCCGCCAATCCGGCGAAGCCCGCCGTTTTGATTTTTTCATAGCGCAGTTTGTATTGTGCTATTTGCTGCTCCAACACCTTAATTTCACTTTCCTTATGCCGTCTTTCATTCAGGAGACTGAGCAAGGCGCCCGGATTGGAAGAGAGCAAATGTGAAAACAACTGGAGGGCGGATGCGCTAAATGCCCCAGTTGCAGCAACCGATTGCACCCAAAACTGGATCAATGCGGCTGCATCGGCCATTTTACCGTTGGTACGGTACAACTCCGCTGCCAGGCCTTTGAGTTGGTTGAATAAAGCGGGACGGGTGGTTTGTAATTTGCAGAGCAGTTCATCGGTTTGTGCAAAGGGCTTTTCCAGTAGGGCCATTTGGCTAAAAGCGCGCTCCAGCATCCTTTCAATTTCCATTTGTTTCTGCTTCAGAATGCCCGGACTGATGCGCAGTTCCATTTCCGTGAGCAGGGTAAGCAAGGCATAAGACAAGCGATTCCGATCCGTGGTGGGATAATCCCGATCGACCTGATGCTGCCGTTCCCAGTGGCTATATTGCGCTTCGAGCAGAATTACCTGATCGCGTTCGCCCGATCCCTCAAACAATACTTTTACCATGGAAAAGGCAGCGGGTAAATCATCGGCTGCAATCAGCGCGCGTACTTGTTCGAATACTCCTTTATCTGCTACTAACATAACTCTGTTAATGTTTAAAAAATGAGTTGCTATCTCAATAAGATCGATTCAATATCCGCAAAGCCTGTAAATGCAAAGCAAAAATATATATTTTTTATTTGTCAAGTATGTTTTGGCTTTACTATTTTAACGAATGTGTATTATTGGGTTTGTTGGGTGTATCCGAGCCTTCTTATACTGGAATTTGGTTTCGGCCCGCCTACGCTTAGGCTACATGTCTGCGTCTACGGTGTGCAGGCAGCAACATCGTCGCTTTTTGCATTAAATCCAAATCCCTTCAGGTGGGTCAGTATGGGCCGTTACGGATGGGTCACTTTGCGCCGTTAGGGTCAATATGGGCAGTTATATTCACGCTATTCAGGTAATTATTCAGAATAGTTCTGATTTGATCCATACGTTTATGTGTTACCATCGATCCATTTTTTGGACCGAAATCTGGCACTTATAACCGTAAAAATCCACATCCCAAGGGGTCAAATACGCCGGAATGTTACCAACACCCAAGGGGTCAAACCGCCGGAATGTTATGCACATTTTGGGGGTCAAAGGTCCGGAATGAGGGGGTCAGATAAAATCGGAACGAGGGGGTCAAACCTACCGGAATATACATTTGGGTGACTTTTATATTGATTTGAATTAAAAACACCACCATTTTCCAATTGCAATGAAGCAGAACATCTCCTGAAAAAACACTTGCCCGATTACTTAAAAACTGAAAGATATTATACCCAGAAGGACAAAGATATCTACCTGCGACTAAAAAGCCATCTTCCTACCGCCATAAAAAACGCTTAAACCTTGTCGGCTTTTGATGTAGAAAACCCGAATAGAGGATATACTGAAATGCATAAACTATTTGAAGCGATTGGGTTGAAATTTTAAATTCTAGAATCCTGTCACCCCTTCGGGGTTTTGAACAACCATCATCGCCTATTTTCTAGAATCTTGACACCCCTTCGGGGTTTTGGTGCTTTTTTTTCGGCTTGGGGCGTATAAAACATAAATCCAGCGTAGCCCCCCGGACAGCAAGCCCTACACAAAATCTAAAACAAATGAACAAATCCAAAACCCCGAAGGGGTAATCCGCCTACGTCAAAACTTCGGCGGATAAACGTTAAAACTTCGGTGGATAAACAAAAACGCAATCATGCGTATGCCCAATCCAAAACCCCGAAGGGGTAATATGATTATAGCTAAAAATGTGACCATGTATCTAATCCCAACCCAGAATGGGTGGCAGGATTATAAAATGACTGCAAATAGCATGTTAAAATAAGGTGGGTCACTTTGCAGCGTTCGGCGCACCCGCACCAAAAACATGCCGTTGCGCACGGCCAAAAAAGCGCCAAAAGAATCGAGGTAGAGTTGCATGGGGTTGGGTGGGTGTGTTTTGGAGGTGGTTGGGGCAAAAAATGTACCATGCGCCCAATCTTTTGGTTTAAATGACGATTAATTTGTAAATTTGTACTTAAAATATCCATCATGGATCAAACAAATATACCGATAGAACTAATACGCCGCTATTTTTCGGATCAACCCGTGATTCGGGCATATCTGTTTGGGTCCTTTGTCCGTGGAGAGGCCCATTCTGAAAGTGATGTCGACCTATTGGTAGAGCTGGATTATGATGCTATGAGCAGCGGACTTCAATTTCTGACGATGCAAATAAACCTCCAACAATTGCTCCAGCGGAAAGTAGACTTAGTTTCCGCCGAAGGTTTGTCGAAACACATTCAACCATTTATTGACCGCGAAAAGATATTGGTGTATGCCCGATAGTAATTCATGAATATTTTGGTGTAGACAAGCGAGTTATATGGAAAATTATCCATCAGAATATACCGCCGTTTAAAGAACAGATCGTAGCGATCATTCAACAAATGAAATAGAAGCCACTAAAGGTTTCGGGTGCGTGTATTTGCGCTGGATGTGGACAAATCATATTTAAAGTCAGACTCAAGAACCAATAATTCGTCCCATACCGTTTGGGGTATGATGATTTTGCCAAATATTTTTGGTAAAAGATTCAAATGACCAATCAAAAAGAGATTGGAAATCGGAGAAGTATCACTGATTACAATCATGAAAGCGGCGGCAGCAATGCTAAATTTTTTATATCCTGTTCCAACTCCTCTACGCCATAATGCGCAGGAATTCCCCGTTCTGAAAGGATGGTTCTAAATCTAAACCAGTCCATACCTGCCAATTGCCGGGCTTTTCCAAAGGATATTTTTTGGGTGGCATATAAGTTTAAGGCAAGTTCTAATTACAAATCCTGCTCGCTTACTGAAAGGGAGGTAAACCAATCGTCTGGAATCGTTAAGGTCATATTGATCAATTTACTATAAAAATACGAGCATTGTGTGAAAAGTTCAAAAATAAACTTTTAGATCATTCAAAAGACTACAAAAATGTACAATGCTTCCGTTTGAAACTTTTTAAGCCATTGCAATAATTCCTTGAATACGGTTTTTGAGAGGTCGCCTTCTTTACAAAGGTCGCAATCCGCTATTCGCTGGATAAGGGCTCGGGTGCGGGCCAATGGTGCCAGCATTTCGCGGCTGTTTAGTGCCTTAACCCTTCTTATACTGGAATTTGGTCTCGGGGCGCTTAGGCTACATGTCAGCGTCTACGGTGTACAGGCAGCAACATCGTCGCTTTTTGCATTAAATCCGAACCCCTTCAGGTGGGTCACTTTGCTCCGTTACAGGTGGGTCAGTATGGGCTGTTTTATTTAAAATAATCATCCTAAACCTGACTCCAAAATTTCAGTCTTGCGATAGTCCTCTCGGATGTAATTGTAGCGTCGTTTGACATTTGAAATAGACATTCTTGGTGTTCAGTCATTTGCTTCTTTATATCTTCAAAAGATGTTAACGTCTGAACGTTTTGCAAATGAGTGTTTGCTATTAAATTAAAAGGTTCTCCACATTCCATTACCTTCCCACTTATTTTATTATCAGTAATTTCAACATCCATAATCGTATAGACAATTGGCGTTGGGTAACAATCATTTACTAACATTGCAGCAAAATCATTAGAAACAGCTTGGGCTGCAAATAAATAGAACCACTTATTATTTATTTCATACGCCTCAATAATATCTGCCTCATATACAATGTACCTAAACCCTGTATGCTCCAAAACGCATAAATTTTTAGATACATTTTTCAGAGAAGACCGCATTTCTTCTGATTTGTCCTTATTCCTACGAAAAAAATCGTTTGGTAGGAATATTGCATTATACATGATTAGGCACTGGCGAATATGATTTAAAGCAATCGTACCAAAAAGCGTTTCCCGATCTGGGTGCATTAGATAATTTCTAACTCCTCGAAGCCAGTGCAGAATTCCTGCAATATCTTTATCAGGTTCAATTTTCCCCAACTCATCAATCAAAGAAATAAGGTTTTTATTTCGCTTAGTTCCTTTTGGATCTAATAAAGGAATCCCCAATTGTCCACATCTTAACTTAATGGCCAATTCCATTGTTCTAAGAAGTTTTACCAATGCTTCGTCAATCACTGGATAGTGATACCAAGAATAAGCCATTAAATGTTCGGCAACCCGATAACTTTTTGTAACGGACTCCGGTACATTTTGATGAAATTGAGCAGTCTTAACAAACTTTGTTATAAAACTCTCAAAATCAGTTATGCCCTTAAAGGAAAGCCAGATAGCATCCGGCTCATGATAAGGAAGCACTTTTTTTTCTATCTCTTCATTCATTAAATTAGTTTTTGTAAGGTACCAAACAAAAAAGGATAGGAGCAATACCCGCCAAGATTTTGTTTAAAAGATTTTGATTTTGTCGAACCAATTGTAGAGCAATGCTTGATAAACCCATCTTGGATGAATCCAAATGTGTTCTTCCTATTTGAAACCGGTATTTTGTAAACAGTTAACAAATGGCGAAGCAAAACCTCTTTGTCTCCCTTGAATAGTGGTTGAATATTAACTTTTTAAGCGTGAAGTTAAAGTATACTCTTTCGTGGCACGGTCAAACATAGACTCACATTTAAATGATCCCCATTGCAGAAGCAATTAATGGTTCGTTATTTGCAAAGTCTTTGTGCCTGTAAGCCCTCAGTTTTTCAAGCTGCTTATCCAGAAAGGCTTCCATCGTCACCTGCATTTTTTCACTTGAAATATCCAATGGTCTCGCATCAATGCCCAACCAATCTGAGCCAAATACTTGCTCTGGATTTAAAAGACGACCACTTGGCAAAGCCATAAAGCCACAAAGCGGATAGTTTTCAGGATGTTCGTTACCTACTACAACACTATTCGCTTCTGAAACAATTAGTATGACCGCCTTCTCGTTTTCAAAATCCTGATTGGCAATTTTACCAAATCCAGCCTCACCGCCAAAAGCCTGTCCTCTTGCAAATTCAACCATGTGATTGAAAAAGTCATCTCCGAAGCCAAAAAAGCTAACCTTCTCGCGATTGATATCTTCCGATATACCTTGAAGAAAGGCATATTTTTTATTAATATATAAATTTGGAGAAATCCCAGTCTCGTTTATCTTTAAATCCAGGAACTCAAAAATACACTCTTCGTGTTGAATAAGGGTCCCCCCAAAAACGTGAGCTATAGATTCGGCAAATAGTTGTAAAAAATTGATCTGTCTAGGTGAATAAAATGACTCAATCTCTTCTAACTGAATTCCGATTGTCGGGGCCAAATCTTTTTGCTCAATTTGGACAAAATTTAATGCTTCCTTGATACGTTTTTCGGCAACTTTCAACCTTTGTTCACGCAATTCATCATCCAAAATCCCGATGATGCTTTCAATTGATTCTTCTTCTTGTGCTTTCCCCAAAACACGCATGGTTATGTCATAAATAAGTGCTTCATGAAGTTCTTCCCTTACGCCATTATACTCTAGCGGCACCAGAAAGGTTCGAACAATTTCTGTGATCCGTGTGCTTAGGTTTTCTAGCACACGTTGATCAGAAATGGAATTGGTCACAAAAAAATTATAACACAACACTTCATTCTCTTGGCCATATCGCCAAACTCGGCCAATACGCTGTTGAAGCCTGGATGGGTTCCAGGGCATATCAAAATTGATGACGCGCGAAGCAAACTGGAGGTTGATACCTTCACCACCCGCTTCCGTACAAATCATAAAACGAACCTTATTCTTAAATTTATCAATTTGAGCCTTTCGATCGTCAACATTAATGGAGCCCTGGATTTCAGCGGTATATTCTTTCCCTCCAAGTGCCTTTTTGATCACTTCCAGCGTTTTTATATACTGCGTAAAAATGATGAACTTGTGTTCACTATTTTCAGGCTCATATAAGACATCCAACAACCTTTGGATCTTCGTATCAATGTCTTTTTGCTCCAATGACCGGCCGGTAGCTACGATCCGCTCTAAATACTCAATCTCATTGGTTATGATCTTTTGAGATTTCATCTGCTTGATTAGATTCGAAATCTCTCGTTCTTCTCTTTCATCACTCTCTACACTATCAATATCAAATATTGGATCAAGGCCCTCTTCTTCCAAGAAATCATTCAACAAATATTTATAACGAGCCTGCATGGAACGAAATACGTTTTTCCAGCTGGATGCCAGCATTTTGCGATACACCCCTACAACGAATCCGATCTGAGTTTGGATGGTCGTGTCAAATCCCTTTTTGGCTGCATCAAGTGCTCTGATGTACTCCACGACCAATTCACAAAACGCTTGTTCCTCTTCAACTAGCTCAATCTCTACAGAACTCGTTTTGACATTTTTAAACAGAGGTTTTCCCGAGAAATCACTAACACTCAACTTGTCATTCCTGTAGACAAACTCTTCAATAATCTCCGGCCTAGTTGCAATTTTTTCAAGGGACTCATTGGTGTTGGTACCCTTGGGGAATTCGTCTTTGTCAAGCAGATGCAGTAAGTTCAGAAATCTGGAACGATCCCCGCTGTGGGGTGTTGCCGAAAGAAGCAAAAGTTGGGAAGCCCTGTTATTCTCCCTCATCGAACGAGCCATCTGCCACCATTGCGTCGCGTCGTTAGAGAATTTGTGACATTCGTCTATTACCACTAAATCGTAGGATTCAATGATGCGCTCAATGGCAACTTCCGTTTCTCCTTGTACCATGCCATGATAAGATGCAATCAAAAGACGCTTCCCGTGTGTATTTCCACTGAATGCTTCTACCCCCTTAATCGTGGTAACCTTCCAAATATCGAACCCTAAGCCAAATTTATCACGCATCTCTTCAAACCACTGCCATTTCAGACCCGCCGGACACATGATTAATACTCGGGCCTTGTCTTCACCAATACGTCTGATTAAGTTTTGTATAACTAGGCCAGCCTCAATGGTTTTTCCCAAACCCACGTCATCTGCAAACAATAAGTTGCCGCCGCGAGGGGAAGTGATGGCCTTTTTTAGCGCTAAAAGTTGGTGCGGAACAGGTTTAATACGGAAATCATAGAACTCATTGGTCAGCCGATTCTGAGCATACAAATAATTGGCAAGAAATTTACTTTTTGTTCTGTGGATGGTGTCCCGCTCCATGCGTTCACCATCGGCTAGTTTTTTTAAAGGATCAGTAACTATACTTAGGTCAATCAAGCGAACAAGTTGTAAGTCTGAGCCAAAAATTACACGGGCGTTCTCTCCATCAATTTTGAACACTTCTCCAATACCAAATGATGGATGTGAAACTCTGCTTCCTGAGGTGAATTGATTTTGCATAGAAGATTTATTTTCTGTTTGTTTCCAAATATTTTCAGCGGCATTAACCAGAATCATAAGATTCGTATCGGTTTTATCCGCAGTTTGAATGGTAATGGGAGATTCATCGTTAACAAAGCGCCAGGCATTTGAAGTAAAGTTTGCACTTGTATTAAACACAGAAATATTACCATCACGTTGATAAAATACATAAAGCTTTAAGTGCATGATGCCGTCTTCGCCATTCCTGCCTGCTTGAGTCCTAAATTGTCCTACCGTTTCAATGTGACTCCTGATCAGAGGTTTGCTGTAAATGCTTGAATTGAAGTTATCATCCGCAACAAAACGGACTCCAAACTGGTAACGCTTGGCCATTTCTGATAAAAACTTAGCCATTTCTGCGTCCACATATGCTGAACAGATAAGTACTTCATTTGCTTTAGATGCATATCGGATAAAAAGATCCTCCGAAGGAATAGGTTCGTTGATAGTATTCATTTTAACAATGTTTTTCTTGTCAATGAGGTGAGCATTTTCTTCTGAAATGAATATTATATAAACATCTTTTTGTTTGAGATCAAACCAATCCCAATGATTGCGTTCATTTTTGACATTTGTCTTACGTGTACAAACTAAAATTTGACTTTCGAACAATGCCTGATCCAGTTTATTAAAAAAATCAGCATTACGGTTTTTGTATCCAAACCGGGACAGAATAGATTTTAATTTTCTTCGGGTTGAGTGGGCACGCGCGATCTCAATTTTTAGTCCATTTACAAAATTCTTTATTTCGAACATATTAGCTTTCGTATTTTATTTGTTTATATTCCTACCCTCTAACTTCAATGCCGTTGATATAAACATTTAAGATGTAGACACAACGCTGGGTATTACGAAGAACCAATCTGTGACCATAATTCGTTGCAAATCATTAAGATGCGGCTGAATGTTTCAAAAGAGCTTCTCCCCCAATACATTTTTTAAGTAAACGTGAGGTGGGACAAAATCATATAAATATTGCGCATTTGTCCCAATTCCAAAATTTACTTAGGCAAGGATATCAAAATTTTTAAGGATTACTAACCTCAAAAGACTTTAAATGAACAACAGGGACGTTTAATGTTTGAATTTTACCGTCATCTTCAAGCCTTGAAATATGTGCCCAAAGAAAAGGATGATCCTTCTCAAGACATTTAATAGATTCATAATCGATACCATTAGCATTTGGCTTACCAAAATACTGAATTATAGCCCGAAATTCAGGGTTCATTTTTAAGGTAACGACATCTCCAACTCTAAAAACATTATTTTCTTGTTCAGACATAATCGTGTTTAAATTTATACATGGTTAAGAATCAAATTTCTGCTTTTGAATTGATATATACAAAATACGTACCAAAGTCAAAGACTCGAATAAGTCATTTTATCTTCCTCTCATTTTTTATATCTTGAAACAAATTTAATGTTTTTCAAAATCCACTATAAAACAATGTTCTTGTATCAGATTATACAATTGCCAGAACTTTTCCCAAGTTTGTTTATCAAGAGTTCCTGCAATATCACTGACTGCAATACTAGACTTAATCGACAAATCTGAAATCTTAACTGCTACTTTTGTAATTAAAAAATCAGCCGTAACAGAAACTTCCGGTAACACATAAAAATTACCGGTTGACTTATTCTTTGCTGTTAACGAATTATCTACAATCTTTAGCGGATTATTAAGTAATTCATCAATAGTATCGTCATCACATGAAGGAAGACCGAATTGCTGTTGATGCAATGCCAACATTAGTCCAATTTTTCTTTGCCGAACTTTCGCTTCAAATGGATTTGACAAAAGCCATATTAGCCTTTCAAAGGAGTTTTTACAAGAAAACAATGAATCATTAAGGTATGCACTGCCAAGTATTTGACGGAACGCATCAACTGAACTTCTGTATTTTACCTTATCAACAAATAGGCTATCCCTTTTAAATTCTTTAGATTGGTTGTCATTATCTTTTTCAATGGCATCAAATTTCTCAATATCCGCCCAAGTTAACGACCAACTAACTATTGAATTTGATTCGACAATAGCTACACGTTTCTTCAAATCATCAAAGAACCTACAATTTTCTTCCGTAGCATGGAATGTATAACCATCCAAATAGATTGCAATTCCTTTTACAGAGGATAACACATCATCATCTTCAATTGCCGCACCGTCCTTTTCAATACTACTTAGCGAAATATAAAAATCAGAACGGGTGTTGTATTTAACACCGTTTGTTGGACCTAATTCAAATTGAGGTCTTATTACATAATAAAAAGCATAATCACCTGAAGTGATCTTGACTTTATAATTGACAATACCATTTTCTATAAAATCTTCGAATTTAAAATACTGTGGGTTCAGACTTTGGAGATGATTCCGTAGACTTCTAATAAATCTGTCTTCTAATTCGCTTTCCTCAATTTGGCCATTACTGGTTAATGCCCCCAAGCCTGTTGTATACGTTTCCCATGCATCTGATTTGTCAACTATTTTCTTGAATAAAATTTCTGCTTTAGCCCTGCTCAGCTCATCTTGATTAAACTGATTAGAGTATGTGTATATGCAGCGATAGCAGCCATCTTTACCTTTAGCTTTGCAACTGCAATCTCTTATGGCTTCATATGCTTTTGATATTACGGTTGTGAAATCAGCAGGACTAAATAGCTTTTCTAAATAGCCAGTACCACCCGGAATATTGTCATATAACACAAGGTATCTATCAAATCGGCTGTTCTTTGCATTGTATTCAGAATAATTAATGATACTTAAATGTTGGGGATTCCCTTTGTAATATTTTTTCAAACCCAACTCTAAGCCTGCTTTGAACATATTTATTGTTGCCTCGCTTTCAAATTCCTGAACAGGAAGTAACACTTTTAACGCTTCTGTTTTGATTTCTCTGAACAAGAACACCTCTTCAAAAACATCATCTTTAATGCCATTGTATTCACGGTCTTTGTGTTTACAATAACCATAATGATATTTGTAATCACGTTGATTAAATTTAGAAGAACTTTTACCACATTGCTTACAGGTTACAAATCCGTGATGTGGAACATCTTCATGCTGATTAATTATAACTTTGTTGGCATTAACAGCAGACGAAAGACCAAGATTTAATTCAATGATATCAACGTTTTTTACATACTCAATACCAAAGGGAATTTCTTTCATACCCCATGCACCCTGAAAGGACTTACTGTCGAATTTAAGGTGTCTTGAAACTCTGTAAATATTTGAATCTCTATCATCTGAACTATCATCCAATGAAGATTTGTCCCGAAGGTTTACTGATTTAACACCGCTTAACTTCACAAAAACATGCTGGTTCTTATCAGATGCCCAGGAGGCATCACCACATTTTGGACAATGCGCTTCAGTTGATGTTACTTTATCAGCAATCTGGTCGCAGTTAGAACAAAAACGTTTTACCAGCAACGTTCCGACATCCTTCCAGTCGTATGTATTCAGACCAGAGATGGCAAATTTGAAGCCTTGTGAATAGAAGTAATTGTCAGGAGCAAATTCTCGAATAGCGGACTTTGAAGACCTTACAATTTCAAATTGTTTATCTGTTGGAATATTATCACTCGCCTTTGCTTTGTTTGATTTTACCCAGGCATTTAAAGTAACACCTGTTTCCGGGAAAGCATAGTTAGGCAATAAACCCACATTGGTTAAGTGTTCAAGAATTGAACGTTTATCCAATATTCGCTTTAAACCCCACAATGCTTTTTTCTCAGATTCCAAAGCCTTTCTTTCTTCATCATTAGGTAGCAATCTAATAGCAGCATCAATTTCCTTAATGGTTTGATTTATGTATTTATACTCATCTTTCAATTTTGTGAATACTGCTTTTAATCTGAGGTAAAATCCCTCCTCCATTAAAAACGATTTAAGGTTGTCCAATGCTTTGGAGTCTTCTAAATCAGGCTTATAAAATTCAGTAAACTCAGTGAGGAGAAACGCCTCCTTTGCTTTGATAAAAGAAATAATCCTATTGGCTAAAAATTCTGGTGCTGATAAATCTGCTCTTGACAATTGGAGTGAAATCAACCTGCCCGGAATACTGTTTTTCTTAGGATCAGCAGAGGACCAATTATCTAAACAATAGGCAAGAAAGTGGCGATACAAAATATCTTTTGCCTCTAAATAGCAACCCGGTGTTGCGATTTCTCCTTCCATCATATCTTTTGGCTCGCCATAATAAAACAAATCGTGCGCCTTGCTTTGAGCAAAATTGGTAATGAGTGCCGAACCTGATGTACGACCTGCACGGCCAACCCTTTGTAGGAAATTAGAAGTCAAAGGTGGAACTGAATTATTGATGGCAGTATTTAAGGTGCCTATATCAATACCCATTTCTAAGGTGGATGTGGCAACGATGGTGTTTAAAGAATTATACCTCGGTCTTTCTTTAAAATCAATTTCTTTATTCTCTCTATCCTTCCTTTCTAATATACCAGTATGTTCAGATGCATAAATGCGAGGCGACAAATTACGGTTATACACCAACTGATAGTAATTCGGCTTACTTTTCTGAATTTGGCTGTAAGTGCCTGTGCAGGTATAATCCAAGCATTTTGTATGTATTGAAATAACATCAGAAGCTGCAACATGTAACTTTGAACCGCAGGTATCGCAAACATGATTGGCTACCTTATTTTCAATCATTATAATAGTTGGCTCGATGGCATAGTTTTCAATTTCTTCGTCACCAAGCTTATTCATTAAACCGATGGTAACAAACGTATCAACCAATTTTTTATAGAAATCATTTACCAGTTCATGGTAGCCTGAAGCTAATGGAAAAGACTTTAGGTAATAACTTCTGTACCAATTGTTTGTGTTGGTATAAGTAGAATCTAAAAGACCCTGGCCATGTGGCATGGTGGTAAGCAACCTTGGAAATCTTGCTCTTGGATGATACATTTTATTCAAAAAATGCCTGTTATCTCTCATCCAATTCAAATCCCAAAGCTTCAATGAAGAACTTCTAAACTTGCTCAGGTATTCATGGTCAATGCCACCTCTTGTTCTTATTCTATGTAAAATACCATTCACAAAAGGAAGCAGATCCTTTTCTTCAATCATGGCAAGGTTGTTCTGACTCAACCACGCCTGCATAGCAGGGAATATTGCCCTGATTTTTTCTTCATCAAATTTTACTGCGGAAGCGCCTGATTTTTCCAGCGTTCTACCAATCATGGCATTGTAACCAAACTCAGACAAAACTTCCCAATGCATCCTGGTATCAAATTCTTTCTTGAATGCCGGAATGAATTTCTTTGCTGCATCACGGTAGTCAATATCAATATCTGCCTTACCATGATAGTCGGCAGGAAAAAAGCGGTAATAAAACGCATCCTCCTGATTTTGGCCGGTTGAATCCGAATGATTCTTCCAATATTCGGTGAATTGATCTTGCAAATCAGAAATACGAACAGGCCCTTGGTTTTGATTAATTATTTTTTGCAAGGATGCCCTGAATGTAAAACGGTAGTTTCTTGCTTCTACAAAACCAGCCTGATGTGCAGCATCCTGCACACTATTGGTAAAGGCTAATATTTTACGAAATTTTTCCGGTCTTGGGTCAAGGTCGGATGCCAATACCTGGCTAACTGTTATTGATGATAAAGTGGCAACCCTTGTACCAATAATACCCATTGCATTTTCAGTATTGCATTCTGGGCAAATATGCCGGGCCTTCGTTTCCTTTAACTTTCTTACTGCATGTATGCGTATGGTATGTTCACTTTCTTTTTCATACAAGTTCAAATCAGTTACATGAATCCAGTCATTTATTTGGTTGTTGGGTTCATATTCCTCAATATGCTTGTGGTTAGGCGTATTGATAAAATAAATATTCTTATGGTTGCTAAAAAAGTATTCATATACCTGATTAGGATCGTAAAAGAAATGATTCTTGTTATCATCTTTTACGCCTAACCAGCCGCTTGCTCCGCACTCTCTACAATAATAGGATGGTAAAGCTTTGGGTTCATATTTACCACCGACCTTATCTTTCCAGGTGAATTTGGGTTGCTCATTTATTTCTCTTAATACCCCACTCAGTTCTCTTATCCAAATTTGGATTTGCAAATAAAGAAATGGGAATTTTTTAGTTCCGCCAATCTTAGCTTCACTAATTAATGCCAATAAAGAATTGATCACTTCTTCTCTTGGGCTTAATTCATTAGCAGCATCCCACTCTGCCAATCTTTTGAAATCAGGATTGATGTCTGCCAATTTTTTGAGCAGTACATCCAGCTTTATAATATTGCTACTTGTTAATGAAATCAAGTCTTTCATCAACTTCAATTTCTTTAATTCTTCACCCAACTGTACTTCATCTAAACTATCGGGCATTTGCCATAGGCGTTTCTGCCGGGCTATATAATTGGCGTATGTTTCATTTTCCCTTAAACGACTTTCCAATAATCCGATCTGACGTGGTATGTATTTTTCTAAACTATCATCAGAAAGTTCAAAAAAATCATCTACGAGAACCCTGTTTTCAGTTATTATGGCCTCCTTGTCAAATTTTTCACCAAATACTTTTTCGGCATATTCAGTAAGTAATTGAATAGAATCTTCACCTGAACCAATGGTAGCAGAAGTACCTACAGCACAAACCTGCCCTTTTGCAATACCCAATTTTAATTTTAACCTGCGGATTAAGTTTGCTACATCAGTACCCTGAGCACCATCATAAGTATGCAATTCATCCAGCACTAGGAATTGAAGTAAAGAAGGATCTTCTAAATTAAAGCTCCAAAGGTTGTGATAATTGTTACGCAATAAAGCATAATCCAACATTTTGAAGTTGGTCAATAATATATCAGGTGGGTTTTCAATAATGGTATCCCGATTTTCGATGATATGGTTTTCACCCATTTCTTTTGGGAACTTCTTCTTGTCTTTACCTTCACCAATAAACAAGCCCGCAGTAATTTTTCCATTTAATCGATCATCACCCCAAATGGTTTCTGCCAAACGCTTCGCCTGATCAGTTGCCAAGGCATTCATCGGATAAAGAATGATTATTTTAATGCCTTTTCTATCTATATTTTTATAGCAATGGTCTAATATCGGGTACAAAAAACATTCTGTCTTACCAGATGAAGTACCGGTTGTAACCAAAGTAGATTGAGGCTTATGGTTATCCTGTGTAGTTAATCGCTTGAATGCCTTAAATTGATGGTCATAAGGTGGAAAACCAGGAGTAATTTGCAATGGGATTATTTCATCATCGGTTGCTTTTACGAATGGCAATTTCAATGAAACATAAGGCCCTTTAAAAATGCCATCTTCCGCATCCGTTACAAATTTGTAAAATGCATCATGCACGGTTTTATCTTTAAAGCTAAAAGTGGCTTTAAGATATTCCAATATGGAATGTTGTACTTCGTATGCTTGTTGTAATGGTAGCATTATTTTATTTCTTCTTTAAAATGCTTTGAAAAATCAGGACTCACATCTTTACATTTTTTGACAAACTGTTTTGTTTCAGGAGTAACTGAACTTGCCAAATCAATATGCTCGTAGGTAATAATGAGCGTACCTTCTGTTGCCCTGCTTGTAGCAACATTGAATAAATTTTCATTTAAATCAAAAGCAGCAGGTGTAAGTGGCAAATATAGAATAGTCAAATCAGTTGTTAACCCTTGAATTTTATGAACAGTATTTATTGTAATGAATTTATAGTCATTAGAAAGTTTACTGTATTGGGTATATAAATCTGATTCAACGGACACATAAGGTGTAAGTAGCGCTATTTTTATTTTAGGATTATTTGCAAATATTTCTCTTGATATTTTGCAAATAAAATTAAAGACATTTTGCTCGCTAAAACCTATTCTAGATGATGAAAGCTTTGCAATTGTTATACCTCCATTTTCATGAAATAGGTTTCTGTATATTGAACTAAAATCAGTATTACCCTCTTTTTCTGAAATGCTTTCTAAACTATTGTTATAATACAAGCCCGTAAGTTTAGATGCGGCTGATGTTAACCTTCTTGTTTTGGTCAAACGATATGATACTTCATTATTATTAAATGCAAAAGTTTGCAAACCATTAATCACGCCCTCAATTTTTTCAAAAATTGATTTGGCCTCTTCTATTTTAAGTACAACGGGTGTTAACTGTTTGTGGTCGCCTATAATCAAAACCTTATCTGCAATAGAACTCAACATAGCTATGGAAGCTAAATACGCTTGCGATGCTTCCTCAATAATGAGTAGGTCAAATCGCTTAGCTCCCTCAATAATCTCAGCTTGTTTTTGTGCCATCTTGTAGTAGGTAGACAGCAGCAAATCGCCATACTTTGGCGTAAACGAATCAACCCTTTTCAGATTCGGAATATCTTTTAACTCATCTCCGGTCAAGTTAGTTTTATAAACCTTGTTGTTTCTTAATGCATTAGATAACCCTTCTTTGGATGCAACTTCTATTAGGGCCTTATTGGTTAACGCAGTTAAGCATATGGATTTCCCTTGTTTTAAATAATGGTCACAAATCTCCGCTGCTAAATAAGATTTCCCTGTTCCGGGAGGTCCTTGTATTATGGTAGTCTTTTGATTCTCCATAAATTGTATAACATCATTCGTTACATTTTTTTCATTATTGATGTTGACAGGATTCCAATTTTCTTCAGAGACATTTAACTCTAAATTTAAAATGGTATCGTTTTCATTATTTGAAACAAATTCTTTTAGTTCAATTAAATACTCAATTGGCGGGTCTGTTTCTGCAACAACTATTAGTGGATGCATCTTTCTATCTAAATACCTTTCCTTGATGGTTGATAAAACGTCCAAATCAAATCCCGAAACTAAAATATAGGATTTCCCTTCTTCTGTTTTCCAATACGTAACTGTGTATATTTCAGCTTTTACGCCTGAGTAGAACCTTGGCTGAGTTGATTCTCGAAAGGTTTTATATGAGAATTTCCATGTTAATGGATTTTCAGGGGCATCAGATCCGACTAATCCAAGAAAATAGGGTTGTTTCATTCTGGGCACTTCACCTTCATTGAAACGCAGCACAACATTACCTTGACTTTCCTGCACTCCCCATATTCTGCCAATAAATAAACGTTTTTCTTGAATGAGGATATTCATAGCACAATCAGCATATTCACGCCACTTGTCTTCCTGAGCTTTTATTTGCTGCTCATAAAATGCGATATGTTTATCCTGTGGGATATTCATCAGTAGCGTGAATTTTCAGTTGTGTTAAAATTATCAAAATCAGGATTGTCCTCATTTCGTTTTATACCACCCTCAAAAATTGATTTGTAGGTTTCATTTTCCTTCATTTTCAAAATTAGCCATATTTTATCTTTTGCAAATTCACCTCTTAAAATTTGATCGGTTGTTTCACTTGATGAATCGGCCTCAACTCTAAAAACCTGATATTTAGTGTTGCTTACTTTTAGAACATCAGTCTTGTCAAGGAATAAATGATGATTACTCTCTTCACTTCCTGTTTTGACAAATAGATGTATTTCCTGATCATTAAGCCTGTCCCAAGCCTTGGCGGTTAGATACAAAATCCCACCAATTGCAGACCTGCACATTATTGTCAGGGGCTTTTCCGAGTCGCCTTTAAAGACTGGTTCAACCTGAGCAAATCCATGAGAACTAAATAGATTAGAATCTGCTTGGGAAACATCATATCCTGCTTTGTTTAAGACTACCAAGGCTGAAACACAAGCAGCAAGGTTAATGTCTTGGTAATATGCCTCAGGAATCTCATTGCCAAAAAGTTTTTTCCAAACAGCAGATTCTTCTACGGTGAACTTAATTTTTTTCTCTGCCTGTTTTTCTCTTTCAAGCAGATTTTGTTTGTTCAACTTCAGAGCATTCAGGGCAGATTCTAGCAAAAGATCTTTAAGATGGATTAATAAGGCATCCTTTTCAGGCTCAACTACGTAATAGACCTTTTCAATTAAACCAGCATATTTGTCCTTAACAATATCAATTATAATGTCATTATATTTAACAAGATAGGGTAGATATTTACCCTTGTAAATTTGAATATTGTATTGTTTTTTTAAATCCCAATCCTGATAGTACCCTTCATCAAATATGTATGAGTTTATCTTTATATTTTCTGAATCAGGCAATGTGACAAATGGCTTCTCTATTACTTTCCAGACATCACGATATCCTTTTGGCAACACATCATCCGTAATCTTTTTTGTTGATACCAAATTTAAAAAGATTGGTTGTTTATAGTCCCCCCAACCCTGGTGTATAAAATGCAATTCATCACCCTCTTTCACATTAAACAGTGAGTATGAATCAACTTGATATTTTATCAGATAAGGAAACAATAGTTTATCAATGGATACCTTTCTGTTCAGGAGTTTTTGATAAAGAGGTAGTAATAAGTCTTTCTTTAAAATAAAATTATTGGTAGTATTCTGAATTGAAAGCCATGTAAGTGTATTAATTAATAATAAATCATTATCAATTAAAGCACAATTTACAGCCATTGGCTCCGACTGTGCCTCCTTTATCGCTTTCCGATATAGCACAACTGGTCTCTCTTCATCATTAATGCCCAACGATTTTAGGTATAGCTTTTTATTCTCCGTATCAGACTTGTTTAGCCATTCACGTAACCATGTTGGAAGCTTTTCTGAGTCGATGGCATATTCTTCAATAGATACTAAATTTACAGGATTGAAAGATGGTAAAATCCCTTGTGCTACAAAACCAGAATAATTGTTTTCCTTTAAACAATAATCCAAGAACTGATGCAGTTCTTTTTCGTAGGTTTCTTGGTTTACCTCTGGATTTATTGCAAAAAATATTTTATCTTTTAAAACCGTTTCAGTAGGATAAAGAGATTGATAAAAAGATAAAAAGAATGTTTGTGCCGCATCGTATAACTCTACTTTTAGGTCTATTAACTCCTTGAAAATTATTTTTGTCCTTTTTCCTTCTGCTTTGAATATTTTTCTTAAACTATCACTGTCCTTATAATCTTTAAATAGCTCCACAATTTCCGAGACCGGATATGTTTTGCCCTTGTATGTTGGAAGTATATCACTAAGCTCAATCCTTTGAAATTGATAGATAAATTTTTTATTGGAATCAAACATCCTTACATCAGCAGAGACCGCTTTTTCAAGAAGTTTGATACCATCTAAAGTGATCTTTTCCCTAAATGAGTCCAATTTTGCCTGATCATCAATTATTTGACCAGTTACCAGTTTTAATATTTTATACTCAGCATCATCCGATGTATAAGACCTTAAACTATCTATATTCAATTCGGAAAGCAATTCCAAATACAGCAAGGTCAAACTAGCATCTTTAGCCTCTTGAATATATTTCGCAAAAGCAGTTGTTGCAAGGTCATTTTTAATCAAATATGTCAGCAATGGAATACCTTCAAGCAGTCCAATCTTGTTTCTCTCTTTCGTATAAAGTTCTTTAGGGAATAGAGTCAACTCTGTTTTAAGCGTCGAATCTTCAATTAAAGTAATAAGTGTTTCATCTGTGGTATAATAAGGAATAGAGCCATTTACTTTACTAATTGTAAATTTTTCATCCACTTTCGAAAAAGAAAGATGATTCAATAAATCTTTCTCACCCTCGGTTTCTGCCCAGTCTAAGAAGTCATTAACAGCAATTACATCAAAGGAACTTTGGTTAGGTGTTATTTCTGACAACTTTAAATTTTTCCCACCTAAGGAGAAAGGTGCCCTTATTTGCAAAGCAACATAGTGCGCAAGTCTTTCAACTGAAATATCTTCAATAATTGATTTAACCGATGCATATTTAGAAGCTGATAATTTGGTAAGACTTTCAGGCCAAAATACCGATGATGCAAGAGCAAATGTGGAGTTCGATTCTATAAAGACCCATGTTATCTTAGTGAAATCAATATTTACATCCTCTGGTTTATCTTTATGTAATTTTAAAAGATAGGCGTAAAACCCTTCTAAAGTTTCAGTATTAATATTAGCAATTATTTCGTTGTAGCCTTCTGCATTACAAAATAATTTCCCCAATAGGTCTTTCTCCTTCAGTAGATGATTTTGGAAGGTTATTGAAAGAGATTTTTCCTCTTCTGCATCAATAACAAAATCATTTAACCATATAGGAATACCGACACAACCATTTGATATTAGACTATTGAGTGGCTTTAAAGGACCGCCTATTTTTTTAGATTTAAACAATGCCAATGATTTTGCATACTTGGCTTTGACCACATCATCTAGGCTTTCAAAAAATGTGATTAAGGCATTCTTTTCAGTAGCATTTAATTTGCTTAAGTCTTTTGCTGCAGCTATGTGCTCATATAATTTTAAATCGGTTTTAAGATAGGAGTCTTGTTGCAGAAGTACTGCTCTGAGGTGCTTAAAATGCTCATCATCAATATTAAATTCAGATAAGGTAAAGCCCGTTCTCACGAGCATCGGTTCTATCGCTGTTGTTCTTAACAATCTTAAATAGAAATCAGATCTTGATAAGGATTCACGCAGAGTAATTATTGACACCTCAAACCTTACTATTGGGAGGTCCAATATCCAATCGTTATCTATATCGTTTGAATTACAAAAAGCATTTAGCCATGTTAGGAAATTAAAATATTTTTCAGGATTTAATCTTAGTAAGGCCTTCGCTAATATGGCTTTATTTGCTTCGTTTGAAAATTCTTTTATCAAAGATTCTGATTTGTATCTTTCAATATTTAGATAACGTTTTTTTAAACTTTCAATATCTAGGATAAATAAAGGTAATTCCTTCTTTGTTTTCGAAATCTCTTTAAAAAATCCATTTCCAAGCACTTTTGATATTAAGGTATCATCAAGAATTATATCATCACATTTTTGTTTACTACCGTTATTATCAATAACCAAACTAACAGTATTAATTGCGTCAGTTAATCCCTTATTAAAAGCAATATTAATTGAAGACAACTCTTCATTTTCTTCATCCAATAATTCATCAGGTAATAAATTCAAGTATGTTTTTGCATACGAGTATAATTGTTTCCCATTATATTCATGTGTGATGTTTGCCAGAATGGCAATCCATTCAATGCATTTTTGCCCTAAATGGTAAAATATATAGTGATTCCATTTGTTTTCAATTTGAATAAACTCCCTATCCGTTTTGCTCACAAAATCTGCATTAACTAAAAATGGGAATCCAAATCTTTGATCTGAAGTCGGCAGATAATTAAACAATATAGAATCTTCCTTATCCAATTTTTCAATGGCATATTTATCCATCTTTGCAGAAAGAGTAATGATAGTCTTATCAAGCCTTCCGAGCTTTTCAGGAATATTATCGAGCTTATTGCCATTATTGTCAAAGAACTCTATTTTACCTCCATCAATTTCTCTCTTTTGAAAATTTAAGCCCGCCTTAATAAAATCTTCATTAGTAATGTTGATTGTAAAGGCATGTTTAATATATGAAGCAATAAGTTCTTCGCCATTATATACACCAATAATATCATTATTTTGTTTGACTGAAATGTCAACTATTGATTCGCTGGTTTGATCTGAGATTTTGCTGTACTTGAAGCCTTTAGTATTTCGTAGAAAAAGTAAGAACCTGGGTTCTTTTAGAAGCCCAAGAATCATCCCATGATAATCTTTCTGGCGAAGTATATTTTCGCTAATTTCTAAAGCAATAGAAACTTGCCTGTTCTTTACAAATGGAGAAGAACTTAGCTCCTGCGGCACAGTGCCGGGTTCAACCCATATAGGCTTTATCTGCCATGGTATCTTGTCAATAACGGTATACTCATGTTCTCTGCCCTTGTACTCAATTTCAAATTCTTTTCTTGCTTTTGGTGTTAAGTTATCCGAATAGCCTTTATATAACCGATAAAAATCTTTGTATATCGGCTCTAGCTTATCAAACTTAAAAAAGTAATCTCCAGATTTTATGTAAACTCTTGTCGAATCTGTAAATACAGACTTGAAGCCAATTCCTTTATAACCAGTTTGGGAAAGGCTTTTAGATTTTGTGCTTTTTGCGGCATCTGAAATTGCCTTAACATCATCTCTGTCAAAGTATTTTCCATTATGCAGAAACAATAAATGGTTTGAAAGAAGATTTATCTCAATATTGACATCCTTTCGTCCATCGGGCATATCATCTGCATTCTGTATCAATTCAAAAATGAATCGTTTAGTATGCGTATACAACTCTAATTCATTCAAGGTAAGTTGACCTGCAATTGTTGATGCATCGCCAGGTGTATGTCCTTTTTTAAAGAACCATTGATCAATGAATTCTTTAGGTGATAAATGGTCCTCTTCCAAAATAAAGACGTTTTTTATCTTTAAGGCAAAAGGGTTTGTTATTCTATTTTCATCATCTTCTAGTTCAAGTTCTAAATAATAATACTTACCATCTTCCAACCCTTGCACAACATCCACTTTAAAAGAAACGTTTCGCTCATATTTTAAAACTTCATCAGATGGGTAGAATATTTTTCTATCATTAATGGATAGGTTTCTAAAAAAACCAAAGGAATTTACACCTGCCCTAGGTTTAATTAATGATCCATCTTCTTTTTTGGGCCTAAAGAACTCAGCATAGAACTTTAATTCCTCAGTTCTCCAAGTTCTTTTTAAGGTCGATATGGCTTGTTCTCTCGTAATCATTTTTCTATTTCTTTAAAAATTCCCTCAAAATGCTCCCAAGCCACCTTATAATCCTCCACCCGATCACACTTATCAAAAGGAGCCTGATATCTTATTTTTTTGCCCTGGTATAATTCACTTTTAGTAATGGTATGCTCATAGGTTTCTCCGGCTTTTAGATGGCGGATGGTTTCCCATACCAGCCTATCAACACCGACACCTACCAAACCTTTACTGCAAGTGAATACAATATTGCCTTGAGTATCGTACCAGGTATCATCTTCGTTTTGTTGCAGAACAGGAAACTGCACATTATATATGAGTATAAGTTCCTCTAAAGTTAAGCCCAATGCCATTGCCGTAATCACATCAATCTCTACCAATGCCTGCCTACGTTCAAACCAATTGCGTAAAGGGGTGCTCCATTGCCAGTTAGGGGTAAGGGTGCTAAATGGTTTTAACCTTGCATCTTTTTTGCTCCAGCTATCTGCCGCAAATGCATCTTGCCAGATTTCTTCCCATAGGGGTGCATAATATTTATTGAGGCAGTTAAGTTGAAGAGTCCGGTTGAATAATTGGGATTTGTATTTTTCTTCTACACCTAGAGGAATGTCTTTCAATGTATCATCATAAAGATTGCTTTTACCTAATGTTTTTATGTAAAAGTCAAAAACTAGTGATGCGGATATACCGGCGAATTCCAACACTAAATCACTATCATCAAAAGAAACAGAAATAATACCGTTAGTATGAGAAGTTTTTGGAAGAAGTATTGATGCCATCAAAGTTCTTTCCATACCCTTGTCAAGCATTTTTCTAAAGGCAATTTTGTAAGTGTCAACAGATGAAACCCTGATTGACGAACCTTTTTGTAAACTATCTATCCTACTTAAATTAGTAATCGGTGCAAAAACAGTATTGGGTGTAAATAAATCGTCGATAATTAAATGATTTACAGTAGCGAATTTTTTAGAATCTAAATTTGGACTTTTGTAGAAAGGGTTAGCAACATAAATATTCTTACCAGTTAGAATTGTTTCATAATTATCATAATTTGGGGTGGAAATTATTTCTTTAATATTTTTATCAACATCAGAAACCTCATGCCATCCTTCGCTAATTGCACACTTGAAATCACTTAAAAATGTTGGGAACGTGCTGAACTTTTTTAGTACACTAATAATAGATGAAGAATGAATATACGGGAGTTTAGATGTGTTATAATCTAACTCAACATCAAATACTTTTGCAATCAATTTTAGTGCCTCATCATCAACTTTAATAATTCTTCCTGAATGAGGTTTTATATTCCAACTTTGTTTATCATCACTTCCATTTGAAGTTTTAATTCCACCTGAATTCCCTATTCCAGAATGAGTAAATGAGCCATCAATTGTGCTAGGGTGAAATAAGTTACTAATTGATTTGAAGTCAATTAAATCTTTCAATGCGCCAATAATATTGATACTGTATTCTCTTGTATGGCCGACTTCTGCAAATAAAGAAAGCTCATTTCTAAATTGGAAATGATAAATTAATCTCCTGTAGATGGCTTTCCTTAAATATTGTCCATTAGGATCATCATATACACCTTCTGGATGAAGCAAACCCATAAATCCATTTTTACTCAGCAGGCTGAAACCATTTTCCAATACACATTTATATAGATTGGTTTGTTGGCCAACAAGCAATGGGTAGTTTTGCTTTGCATTCATAAAAACTGACGAGGATTCAATTCCGATAGCTTCAGTAAGATAAATTTCTTTAAGTCCTGTAGTTTTGAAAAAATCAACCTTCATCAATTTTACTTTTGGCGCACTTTCACTATGAATAATTATCTCTGGATACTTTTCACCAATTACATCTGTACCATTAAAAGTAATTTTCAACCAAGGCGGGTTCCCCGCTATCAAATCAAAACCCCCTCTTTCCCAAAACACATCTAAAAATTCCAGTTGTGGGTGAAAGAAAAAGTATTTGTTCGCCAATTGGCTGATCATGGCCAATCGTTGGTTATTGTCAAATAAATCTTTGCGGTTCGTGTATGCTACTACAGCTTCAGAGAAGGTGACGCTAGGTAATGTATCATTTGTGTCAACATCATTTTCCATCGCAAAGCTGAGTTGCTCAGCATTATCAAACATCTTTTGTTGTCCCTTCTTTATCACTATGCCATCTAAGGCGGCATTGGTGTCCAACTCTAAAATGGCTGCAATATCCTGCCAGTATTGCTGGCGGTTGGGCAAATCTTTGGCATCCCGTACATCCCAAAACCAAAGGCTGCACCAGTAGTCCATCACCATTTTTAGTTTAAAGTAGGGTGCATTGTGGCGGTTGCGTTGGTCGGCTAAGCGTTCTTTTTCGTCATAGCTACGAAGGTCAATAGCCGCTTGTTCCGCAATTTTAAGTGCTCCAAATATGTTGTGCCTGTTGGCGGTTTGCAAATTGATGCTACGCTGAAAGCGGTAAAAGTCGGCCAATAACTCATCTACTTTATCGCATATTTTCCGGAGTTGTTCTATCTCCGATTTCTTAATGGGTTCGCAAAAATCTTTCCTCCATTTACTTACTGCCTTGCTTTCCGTATCGTATTCATCTTTCAGCATTCTAATACCAGCAGCAGGAACCATGTTTTTATCGGGCAATAAGAAATGGTATATTTCACTTTGCTTTCGGCCGTGCTTTATTTTGTCGTGTGCTGCGTTAGGCTTAAATTCCAATTGCCGTGGGGCTGCATCCCACCATTCTTTTTTTACGGGCACTCTTTTTTGTTTGCCCTTTGAATCAATGATTATTTCGGTTTCTTCTATCAGGTCTTTTTCTTTGTACACTTTTAGCCATGCACCTACTACCGCATTGCCCACAGCCAGGCGATTGCTGAAGAAAGGCGTTTCCATATCTTTGTGTATCACATTCAACCAAAGTGATAGTTTGCCCAATTCAATGGCCGTGGGGTTTAAATCTACCCCATAAGTATTGTTGGTAGCGATATAGGCCTTTACCTTTTGTAGTTCTTCTTTAAACAAATCAGGGGCTACCCGTTTGTTCAATTCCTTTTGGCGATAAGTAAGGTATGCTTCAGCCAATTGGTTTATCATTTCGTTGTGGAAGGCAGCAGCCCCCATAGCTGGTTCTAAAAGCTTCAATTCCAGCAACTCAATGGCTTTCATTTCACCCTTATCTAACTTCTCCAGAATGGGCTTCAGGGTATATTTTACCGTGCAACGGGTAAGCACTTCCGGTGTATAGTAAGAAGCAGATTTTTGACGGTCACGGCCACTAAGTCGATAAACGAATGTTCCCTTTTTGGTAATGATATCATGCGCGGCATGGTCTTTCAGAATTTCATTTTCCTGAAAATTATCTCTACGCATGCGAGGTACTAAGTAAGTACCATCGTTGGGAGCATCGGCTTTGTGTACTTCTATATAATCTTGCTCGGCATAAAAACCCCGGTATGCCAATAAACTTTCATACACACTACCCAACTGATTAATACCCAGGTTGGCATACGAAATTCGGCCTCTCGTTCTGTTGCGTTGTTGTTTGCTTAATGATAACCTGCAAATAATATCCTGCCACACCTTGTTGCGAAATTTTACTTTATGCAGGTGATGCATTTTTGCATTATTGAACAAGGGAGAATCTATGTGGCGAACTTCAAAGCTTTTATTAACTTTAAGTAGCCTATCTTTTTCTTTATTTACATCATAATAAAGTTTACTTTCTTTTTCACGATAACCAGAACTTAGTAAATGAAATAGTTTGCTTAATGATTCATGAAAGAAATAACCATTTAAACTCGTTTCGGAATAGAGTGGTACTTGCTCCAAATCACGAAGCATTTCTAAGGAGTAACCTTTGTTGTATATAGCATTATTGCTGGGTAGAATATCTAAATCTTCCCGGCTTTCGGCATAAAACACAAAAAGCAAACGATAAATGATGGTGAGGCAGTCGTCTTTTATTTCCTGCTCAAACGTATCATCCGTTTCATCAAATACTTCCTGCAAAACATGCTTTTGAAAATACAAGGCTTCATTAGCCAGTGCTTCCACGGCATGGATAATACCCTCTTTTAAATCTTTGGTTACTTCATACGCAGATTTATGGCTGTCTTCATCCAACTGGTCCAGCAATACCATATTGCTTTCGGGTATCAATGATTCTTTGCTTAACAGAAAATAAAACAAAGCATAGTAATTGGCATTTCGGTTGGCAGTGGCTTCGGTGAACAGCTCTTCCAAATCAAAAACCAGGTAACTCCCTCTAAACCATTTTTCCTGCTCCAGCAGATAGACCATATTCCCGGCCAATAGCAAAATGTATTTAGGCCGCTGGTGTGGTTCAAATAAAAACAGTTCGGAGATGGCTTTATTGATGACCACCGGAGATATTTTTAAATGCGCCGGAACTTGAAACACTTTATCCCATTGGGTGCGGTGGTATTTTTGCGGGGGATTGTTTTGCGTTTCATCTTCTACATTGTAGCGTTGCTCAAACAAGCCATCCGGGTCGGTATCATCCTCCTTAATCAAGGCTTGCATTTCCATGATCATGAGATGAACCTGGTCGCCTCTGTGCAAAATATGTCGTATAGGAATTACTTCATTTTCAGAAAGATGAAAAAGGTTGCTGTATTGAGGATGATTGCCATCATAACCTAACGCATTCAGGACTACTGTATGAAACTGGTAGCTTTCATAAATTTTATCTTTAATACGCAGGTTGTCTTCAATAAACAATTGTTTGAAGCGAAAGAACTTATCTTTTAATGGGGAAACCCTCTTGTTGAAATCTTTGATGTCCTCAGCCGAATAGCCCGTTTTACTCAACACTTTTGCTGTGAAGTCTTCATCAAAGTAATTCGATGAAAAGTATTCGCCTATATTTTGAATGAATTTGATCATATTGGTTTACGCATTAAAAAATACTGCTAATACTTTCAAATAGGCATCACCTTGCAGTGAGGTCATATCTTTATTGTATTGGCTTGTTGAACTAAGTATCGTTTCTATTTCTCGCTTTTTTGAATCTTTTTTCCCTGAGAAGAATGGGGTGATGGTTTTATCCCTGAAGTCTAACTCCAGTTGTTCCAACGCCTCATTTTTCCAATCCGCCAATTTTTGCTCGTATTCATTTAGTTTGGATTCCATTTTAACTTCCAGCTGTTTTTGTTCAGTACTCATATAATTTGTGACGGAAGTAACTGCCATTTCTAACAACTGCTGCAATATTGCCAAATCATATTCAGAAATGTTTTCAGTGTATAATATTTCATACAACTTGAACTCCTTAATGAAATCAATTAAATGAAATGGTTCTTTGAAAACACTTCCATCAGTATTCAACCCAACTACTAAAAAATCGGCAATAACAGGTTGTCCTAAGTTATTGGAGACTTGTGCCTGAAAAATATACCATGCAGTTTTAGCAGGAACACGATTTGTTTTGGCAACCAAGGCAACATCTTTGTCCACACTTGCTTCCAACTTTGTCATGTAATATTTAACTACTGGATGCAGTTCATTCAATATTTGAAACTCCGCCCATTCTCCTTTCTTTTTCCTTGCATCTTCAATGGCACGTTGCACCAAATCTTTATCCAACGATAATTTGAATAGTTGATTGACCTTGGGTTTTGATTCAGGCGGGAGATCGAACAAAACTTGGTTCAAATCTTTTGTGTTCAATATTTCGAGGTAGCCATCTTGAACCGTAACATCTTCTGTTTTTATTTGTTTGGCCGAAGAAAGTTGTTCAAATAAATCGGAATAGAATTTTGCTTCACTCGGGTAAATGGTCAAATTGGTTTCGTAAGGATTGGCTGTTATGGTAACCGCCGTAGAATCATCCTGATTGGCAAACAAGGTATTAAAGTCGAAGCCTGCCATCTTTGTATCTAAATCTTCCAAGAAAGATTCATTTTGGTTCATGATGGCTTGCTCTACCAATTGTTCTTCTTTGTTGGCATCGTACAACTTCATTACAGAACCCGCATCGCCTAATGTTTGGTATACTATTTCCTCTTTTTGAGTGAGGCGTTCCACAATGTGTAAGTCCGTTTTTAATCCATCAATATCTGATTCTGCAATGATGTAATGAATGAAAGGCGTTTTCTTTTGTCCATACCGGTCAATACGGCCATTCCGTTGCTCCAATACAATTAAGGACCAGGGAATATCATAGTTGAACATTCGATTGCAATAGAAATGCAGATTCACGCCCTGCGAACCTGCATCAGAGCAAAGCAATAAACGCACTGAACTATCCTCTTTCCCAAAATCTTCAATAATGGCTTGTTGCTCCGTATCTGGTAATCCACCATGAAAATAAGCAATGGCTTCTTTTGCTATTTTAAAATCGTTTTGCAGATTTTCTTTCAGGTACTCCAGCGTATCTATTCTTTCAGCAAAAATTACATAACGGTCATTCTTCTTTATGCCTGTCCACCCCAATTCAAGTAAAGTGTCTTTTAGCTTTTTGTACTTGGTATCGGAATGAGTACTAAGGATTGTTTCTAACTTTATCTTGAGATCATTTAATACCTCCAAATTTTCATAAGCAAATTCATTCTTGGCTTTTGTTGCGTCTACCTTTTCAATTCTTCTCTGAATACTTTCTAATGCTGCCTTGGGCGAAGACATAAATGCTTTGAATACTCCAACAGAAAATAGAAAATCTTCTTTTGGCTTTCCATTTTTTAAGGCATTCAATGCATTAAATTTTAGTGCTTGCTGGTATTGTAAAAAATCAATTTCAGCAGCACTCAGGTTGGCTGTGCTCCGAACAATTTTGCGTTCCTGAAAATTTGCCCTAACCGTTTCATCGGTAATATCATTTTTAAAACGCCTTACATAATATGGCTCTACATGCGATTTGTCGTACTGCCCACTTTTGGGAATGGCAGTAGGCTCTATCATGTTGATGAGGTTGGCAAAGTTTTCTTTTCTCCCATTATGCGGTGTGGCAGAAGTAAGTATCAATGATTCGCATTTTGTTGTAATCAGTTGAGCCAAATCACCACGTTGGCTTTTATCATTTGCTACTGTATGGCATTCGTCAATAACCACAGCATCCCATCTTGATTTTTCGATGTAATGCCTGAACTTGGCATTGTTCTTTAAAGTATCAATGGAAATGATTGTTTTATCGTAATATTCAAAAGGATTTTTATTGGAAGGCAGTTGAGATTTAATCCGGGCAATACCTTCAGAATCCAGCCGTACCAAAGGAATAGCGAATCGATGCCAAAGCTCTTGTTGAAACTGCGCAAGAATAGATTTGGGAGCCAGCACCATAATGCGTTTCCCTTTTCCTCTCTTTATCAACTCAGAAAGGAAAATACCAACTTCAATTGTTTTACCTAACCCAACGCCATCAGCTATCAGAAGGCGTGGTCGTGGAAGTTGCAACGCTTTAAGCGTAGGTGTTAATTGGTATTCTGCCGGATTGATGGCTGCTTTATTGGCAATGGTTATCTTTTCAGAAAACACAGCAGCGTTTCTTATTTGTGTTTCAAGAAATAACTTTGTTTTGCGGTATCCACTGTCATTGTCCGCAACCAATTTGGTTTGGTTGGGATCAATAGGCTTAATGTCCGAATCAATGTTGGAATCGAACGTAAAACGCTTTCCTTTTACCAATTCGCTTATACCCTCTGCCTCCAACAGCCAAGAACCATCATAGTTAGTGTTGGAGTTAGTGATGATAAAATCTTCACCTCGGGTTGATATACGTTGTCCTATTGTTAAGTTCATTTATTACTTTCGCTTCTATAGGTTAATATTTTTCTTTGCCGCCTGCATAAGTTTGGTCGACTAACCATAGCGTCATGAATTCATCACGATTGGCTCTAATCATTTCGACGAGGATGGAGGAGTCAAATGCTACGGAAAGTAACCGTACTTGGGGATGCATACTAATGGGTTTAATATCCTATTATAATGATGCGTTTCTATACCGGTTTCAAAACAGATTGATTCATATTTTAAGTACGCGGTATGCTTTACTATGGACGATGCGGGTAATCTTTTGTATTACAACTTTTAGGGTACAATAATAATACCAATGTTTGATATTTCGTGCTGATTAGATAAATTTTTTTTTAATACCCCGCAAAAAGTGGGCACCTGCACATTCCTGAACTACGTTTTTGTTTCGCGCAGATGCTACGCTGAAAAAAGGCTCGGATGTTACGCAGAAAAATCTGTGTAACATCTGGGCAAACGAATCTGTGTAGCATCTTTGCGCAATTAAATTGTCAGCAACTGTCAACCCATACCGGAATACGCACTAAGCCTGTAAAAGACCTGTAGGAATACCGATCAAAAATGTCCCCAAAAAATGAAGGTGATTTTAAAATGTCAACCTAAAACCGGAATATAGTTTTTTAGGTATGGTCAATGTCACTACGCGCATCCGATCCTCCTTTACGCCCATCTGAAGATTCTCTACGCCCATTTGAAGATTCTCTACGCCCATCCGAACATTCTCCAAGCCCGTCCGAACATTCTCCAAGCCCGTCCGAACATTCTCCAAGCCCGTCCGAACATTCTTTACGCCCGTCCAAACATTCTTTACGCCCGTCCGAACATTCTT